>Ga0129313_1000011_pt1 | contig 259743 bp, 244 predicted proteins | sample O1105metagenome_FD_94436 | JGI IMG/M metagenome (GOLD analysis project Ga0129313, IMG submission 94436) | Orangutan group fecal microbial communities from fecal samples from Wisconsin, USA - O1105 metagenome | ecosystem: Host-associated > Mammals > Digestive system > Large intestine > Fecal... | reverse complement strand
GGCAATAAAACATCAGGAATGAATACTGGAGCTGTTTCTCACAATGATTCATCAATACCAACAGATTACTTTGGTGGAGGAGATATGACTCCGATTGATGATGGTGAGGATATGCCATTTTAATAATTAGGTAAGGAGGTAAGAGCAATGGCTTATGATAGAAACGATAAGAATGATAGAAGAAAAGGCGGAAATAGAAAAAGAGCTAAGAGAAAAGTATGTGCTTTTTGTATGGATAAAGCAACTTCTATAGATTATAAAGATATCAATAAATTAAGAAAGTATGTTACAGAAAAGGGTAAAATATTACCAAGAAGAATTTCTGGAAACTGTGCTAAACACCAAAGAATGCTAACTGTAGCTATTAAGAGAGCTAGAAACATAGCATTATTACCATTCACAACTGAATAGTAATAATTTATTTGGTAAAACAAACATATAATTAATAAAAACTAGTGAATCGCTGTTATTCACTAGTTTTTTATTTTAATCTCAGAATAACTGTGAAATAAAGGTAAATATACCTATAATCATGTTGCATAAATATAAAAAAAAATTTACAATAGACTTATAGCCTAAAGAAAGGATGATTCTTATGAGACGAGAAGAGTTTAATATTATGTCCAATATAAAGATAATAGAAGGACTAAAGGCAGAATTAGTTTGTATTGTAGGTGATTTTTTTAAATTATTAAGTAAAGGGAGTAATATAGCACAAGATGCAATTTTAGATTGTATATCAGGAGCAATAATAATATTATATATTTTAGCAGAAAAATTAGGATATTCTCATTTAGCAATTGATGAAACTATGAAGAAAAAATTAAAGGTTGGTATAGTAGAAGGTGATCCTCTTGAGAAAAATGGAAAAGAGCTTAGTAAGCTTTATGACCATATAAGAGAAAGGAATTAGAAGGAGGATGTTATGGAACAAAAGATTAATACAAAAAATTTAATAGAAACTGCGTTGATGACAGGTATTATAACTATAATAAGCATTAGTGCATCATACATTTTATTGTTTTATATAATAGGTTTAATATTGTTGCCAATTTTAGTAGCTCTTATTTATTATAGGAATGGAATGAAGTATTCAATAGGAACTGCATTAATAAGCACAATATTAGTAGCTATATTTCTCAATCCTATTTTGGCTATAACTTCAGGTATGTCTTATGGGATAATAGGTGCGGTCTTAGGTCACTGCTTAAAAAATCAAAAGAAAACATATAATATGTTAATAACCTTGATTATAGCATGTATAATATCAATGCTGGTTGATGTATGGTTAACTAGTAGGCTTGTTAGTAATATAAGTGTAATTCAATTTATTAATAATAAATTGAACACATATATACATGAATTTAAGACATATATAACTCAAACTAAAGAAATTTATAGTAACATGGGTATGAATGCTACTCAACTACAAATGTTTGAACAGATAGAATCTATCTTTACAGTTGATCTCTTAGCTATGTTGATACCAACTGTATTATTTATAGCTTCCTTTATACAAGCATATTCAACCATATTATTTACACATTTGATATTTAGAAAACTTAAATATAAAGAAGTAAAATACTTAAGGTTTTCAGAGTTTTATGTATCTAATCTAGTTGGAGCTGCATTAATTGCTGTTATTAGCATATGTGCAATAGTAGGAAGTCGGGGAATTACAGGGGGGTTATTTTTATATAATGCTATTTTGATGTTAACAATTATGATATTAGCTGTGAACGGAGCAGCTGTAACTGATTATTATTTTAGAAAGAAACTAGGAATGCCTAAGGCAATGAGAATACTTTTAGTAATTCTATTGTTTATAATAGGATCATCTAAGATTTTAGGAATAGTAGGTTTTGTAGAAATGATGTTAGATTTTAGAAAGCTGGATCCATATAGAATCAGAAAGGCGTAATATATGAGTAAAGAGAATTTTAAAGAAATGCTACTTAATTTTATAAAAAGTAAAATAGTTATAACTATTTTAGTTATATTATTAGTAGTGTTTTTTATAAAGAATATGTTAATTATTTCAAATATACTACTTCTAATATATGCAGCCGCTCTTTTGTATATTATATTTGATAATAGCAAGAAAGATAATTTTTCTAACAAAATTGAAAATATAATACACAAGGTTGATACTGTTAAGTCTACGGCATTTTCTAAGGTGCATTTTCCAACTATGTTTTTATTAGAAAATGGAGAGGTAATATGGTATAACGAAAGTTTAGCTTTAAGATTAGAAAATAATGATATAGTAGGTAAAAATATAAAAGAAATAATTAAAGAGTTCAATATAAAATTAGCATTAGAAGGAAAAAGATCAGAGTATAAAAATGTTGTTTTTAAGGATAGAATTTATGATATTTATATAAGTATTATTCAAGATTATGAAATTAATGAAGATAATAATCTTATAGTAATTTCTTTTGATGATATTACAGATAATGTTAATTTGATAAATCAAATTAATAATGCTAAAGAAAGTGTAATGCTCATAGAGGTAGATAATCTTGATGAGGTTATTAAGACTACAGAAGAAGATTTAAGACCACAGCTTATAGCAGACATAGATAGAACTATAAATAACTATGCTAATAGCCTAAAAGCGTTAATAAGAAAATATTCATCAAATAAATATGTATTAACAACTAAAGATGCTAATATAGAAACTGAGATGAATAAAAAATTTGATATACTAGATACAATTAGAGAAGTAAGCAGTGGAAATAAACTTACAGTTACTCTAAGCATTGGAGTGGGTAGAGGTGGAGAAAATCCAGCTCAAAATCATGAATTTGCCACTATAGCAAAGGATTTGGCTCTTGGAAGAGGTGGAGATCAATGTGTAGTCAAGAGCTTTGAAAAAGTATCTTTTTATGGTGGAAAAACTAAAGAAGTCGAAAAAAGGACTAAGGTTAGAGCTAGGGTAATTGGTCATGCACTTTTAGAACTGATAAATGAAAGTAGCAATGTAATTATAATGGGACATCACAATCCAGATATGGATTGCTTGGGAGCAGCAATAGGAATGTATAGTACCATACGTTCTTTAAATAAGGAATGTTATATAGTTATGGATGAGCCTCATGATGCTGTGCAGTATATGTTGGACAGATTAGATGAAGATGATAACTATAAAGACACATTTATAAATATAAATGCAGTTAAAAATATTAAAAATGATAAAAGTTTATTAATATTAGTTGATGTTCATAATGAAAGTTACGTACTTTCTATGGAGGTAGTAGATTACTTCAGTAGAATAGTAATTATAGATCATCACAGGAAAACAAAAGACTTTATACAAGGTACAATGTTAAGCTATGTGGAAACCTATGCATCATCAACATCAGAATTAATAACAGAATTAATTCAGTATATGGTTGAAAAACCAAAATTAAGAGAAGTAGAAGCGGTAGCTCTATTAGCAGGTATTTGTCTAGATACTAAGAATTTCTGTTTTAAAACTGGAGTTAGAACCTTTGAAGCAGCAGCATTTTTACGAAGGCTAGGTGCTGATACTGTAGATGTAAAAAGAATTTTTAGTGAAGCTTTAGATATTTACATAACAAGAGCAGATATAATAAAAACTGCAAAGGTTAAAAGTGGAATAGCTGTAGCGAAATGTCCACCAGAAATATCAAATTCTGTATTACCAGCACAAGCAGCGGATGAATTGCTAAATATTACAGGTATTCAAGCATCCTTTGTTATTGCTAAAATAGAAGAGGGCACTTATATAAGTGGAAGATCCTTAGGTGAAATAAATGTTCAGGTAATATTGGAATATTTAGGTGGTGGAGGACATTTAACAATGGCAGCTGCTAGAATTAAAGATTCTAATCAAGATGAGGCAGAAGAATTATTAAATGATGCTATAGAAAAATACTTAAGGAAGGGTGAATAATAATGAAAGTTATTTTATTACAAGATGTAAAATCAGTTGGAAAAAAAGGAGAGGTTGTTAATGCCTCCGATGGGTATGCAAGAAATTTCTTGTTTCCTAAGAAATTAGCACAAGAGGCAAATGATGTTAACATGCATATTTTAAATAAGAAAAATGAAGCTGATAGAAAGAAGAAATTAGCTGAAATAGAGGAAGCTCAAAAAGTTGCAAATGAACTTAAGGATAAAGAAGTAATTATCTATGCTAAGTCAGGAGACAATGGTAGATTATTTGGAGCTATAACCACAAAAGATATTTCTCAGGAAATGGAAAAACAATTAAATATAACAATAGATAAGAAAAAAATAATAGTTAATACTATTAAAACTATGGGATTATATGATGTAGAAGTAAAGTTATATCCTGAGATATCAACTAAAATAAAGGTTATTATAAAAGAACAACAATAGATTTTAAAAACCGAGGGGAGGAAAGCATAGAAGGTATAAAAGTCCTTCTATGCTAATAATTTTGAATATAAATTCAGTTGATAAAATAAATAATTTTAGCTTAGAAGAAGAATTAACTATGGAAGTAGAAATAGAAGTTTTAGAAGAAGTTATGTACAAGCTTTTAGATGAAGGCACTATTAGAGGTAGAGCAGTAAAGTTTAAGGTTCAAAAGCATTTAAATAGTAAAGATATGTATAGAAAACTTTATGCTATAAATAAAATAGTTACTAATGGAAAAGGAATTAGTGTTCCACCAAGTGATAATAATATAGAAGAAGTTTTAAAAGAAACTAGCCTAGAAATAAGTGAACTTCTAGCTAAAAGATATGTACAAAATAAATTAGATGCAGAAGTGGAAAAGCAAATTATAGAAAAACAGGACAAGTATATAGATGAGGTAAGACTAGGAATCATAAAGAAACAAAGAGGACCAGAGAATAGTAAGACATTAAAGAAATATGCAGAGTTTGAATGTTTAGATTCAAAGCATTTAACTCAAAACATTATGAGTATGCTTAGACCTGATAGTTTTTCAGAAATAATTGGGCAAGAGAGAGCTATTAAATCTTTAATATCTAAGATGGCATCTCCATATCCACAACATATAATTTTATACGGACCACCAGGAGTGGGTAAGACTACAGCAGCTAGGATTGCGCTTGAAGAAGTTAAGAAATTAAAGCATACGCCATATGATAAGGATGCAAAGTTTGTAGAAGTAGATGGAACCACATTAAGATGGGATCCAAGAGAGATATCAAATCCTTTATTAGGTTCAGTACATGATCCTATATATCAAGGTTCAAAGAGAGATTTAGCTGAAAGTGGTACTCCAGAACCAAAGACTGGACTAGTTACAGAAGCACATGGAGGAGTTTTATTTATAGACGAAATAGGTGAATTAGATTATACTCTTCAAAATAAATTATTAAAAGTTTTAGAAGATAAAAGAGTTGAGTTTTCATCATCATATTATGATCCAGATGATGAAAGTACACCTAAATATATTAAGTATTTATTTGACAATGGTGCTCCAGCTGATTTCGTTCTAATAGGCGCTACTACTAGAGAGCCAAGTGAGATTAATCCAGCATTAAGATCAAGGTGTACTGAAGTTTATTTTGAACCACTATCTTCTGTAGATATAGAAAAAGTTGTATTAAATGCAGCTAAAAAGTTAAATATTAAATTAGAGGATGGTTTAGCAAAAGAGATAAGCAGATATACTATAGAAGGTAGAAAAGCTGTAAATATACTTGCAGATGTATATGGATATGTATTATTAAATAATGAAGAGAGAAATGATGTGGTTATAACTATTTCTGATTTTAATGAAGTAGCATCTAATAATAGATTAAGACCATATGAAGATATTAGTGATTTAGATTCTAAGGAAGTTGGGCAGATTTTTGGTCTTGGGGTATCTGGATTCTTGGGATCAACTATAGAAATAGAATGTTCAAGTTTTGAGGCTAGGGAAAAAGGTAAGGGAACTATTAGATTTAATGATACTGCTGGATCTATGGCAAAAGATTCTGTTTTTAATGCAGCCTCTGTTATAAGAAAGATTACTGATAAGGAAATCAGAGATTATGATGTTCATGTAAATGTTATTGGTGGTGGAAAAATTGATGGACCATCAGCAGGTGCAGCTATAACAACATGTATTATAAGTGCCATTTTAGAAAAACCAATAAGACAGGATATTGCAATTACTGGTGAAATATCAATAAGAGGTAAGATAAAACCAATAGGAGGAGTGTTTGAAAAAATATATGGAGCAAAAAGAAAAGGTATAAGGCAGGTAATAATACCAAAAGATAACTTGAAGGATGTTCCAGCTAATATTAAAAATATAGAAGTTACAGCTGTATCAACAATAGAAGAACTAATAGAATTAGTATTTTAGATATTTTGATTATTAAAACCCTGTAATATGATTATACAGGGTTTTAATTTAATTTTATAAATGTTTGGATTTTTTTATAACTACATTATAATTAAAGAGAAGGATTTTATAATAAATAATGTTTTCTACATTATTTATTCCTTGAGAGTACATATAGGAGTTTTCTTTTAATATATCGCAGGAGGTAATAATATGAGTGACTCACTTAGAACTATGCCACAAAATATAGAAGCTGAGCAGTCAGTAGTAGGGTCTATGTTAATAGATAAGAATGCTATTGCACAAGCTGCAGAGGTTCTTTCAGCTGAAGATTTCTATAAAGATGCTCATAAGACTATTTTTAAGGCTATTAGAGATTTATATAATAAAGATATACCTGTAGATATGATAACCTTGGTAGACTATCTAAAATCTAATGATATGCTTGAGCAAGCTGGAGGGGTAACATATATTATGGAGATAAGCACCTCAGTACCTTCTACAGCTAATTTATCTTCTTATATAAAAATTGTTGAAGATAAATCGACCCTTAGAAGGCTAATTAGAAGCTCAACGGAAATAATTGAAAATAGCTATAATAAACAAGATGATGTAGAATCAGTAATAGACTTGGCAGAAAAAAATATATTTAATATATCTGAAAAACGAAGTACTAGTGATTTTGAACCTATGAGTACTGTATTGGAAAGAGGATTTTTAGAGATAGAAAAGATTTTTAATAATAAAGGTCAAGTAAATGGAGTAGCTAGTGGATTTAAAGATTTAGATGCAAAAACTTCAGGGTTTCAGAGCGGAGATATGGTTCTAATAGCAGCTAGACCATCTATGGGAAAAACTACATTTTGTCTTAATATAGCCCAAAATGCAGCTATTAGAGATGGTAGGAAAGTTGCAATATTCTCATTAGAAATGAGTAAGGAGCAATTAGCATATAAGCTCCTTTGTGCAGAGGCTAATGTAGATATGGTTAAGCTTAGAAATGGAGATTTAGACGATAGAGATTGGGAGAATATAGCAAGGGCTTCAGGACCACTTGCATCTGCGGGAATATATATAGATGATACTGCAGGTATTTCTGTCATGGAGATGAGGTCTAAATGTAGAAGACTTAAAATAGAGCATGGAATAGATTTAATTATCATAGACTATCTTCAATTAATGTCAGGAAGCAATTCTGATAATAGACAACAGGAAGTATCAGAAATATCAAGAAGTATAAAAGCTTTAGCTAAAGAAATGAAATGTCCAGTAATTGCATTATCTCAATTATCCCGTGCACCAGAACAAAGGGCAGACCATCGTCCGATGTTATCAGATTTAAGAGAATCAGGTTCTATTGAGCAGGATGCAGATATAGTTATGTTCTTATATAGAGAATTTTATTATAGCAAAGAAAAAGAAGATGAGAACATAGCGGAATGTATATTAGCTAAACATAGAAATGGTGAAGTTGGAACCGTAAATTTAGCATGGATAGGTAAATATAGTAAATTTGGAAACTTAGACTTAGTTCATACAGAGTAATTTAAATAGATTTCGTAGAAGTTAGTAATAAAGTATAATTATATATGATTTATATTTATTGCATATACTAAAGCCTTATTACATAAAGATATATTAGCTATACTTTATGTGAGGTGAGATTACTCATGGTAAATGAGATGAAGAACAATAAATTAATAGATGATAAGTTTAACAATGGAAAAGAGACATATTTTCACAAGCATTCGGAATTAGATGATATTACTATAACAGAGGAACATGAAGATGACATTGTAAGTCTGTATAATAATGGAATTGTGAAAGATATAAGAGATACTAGTAACACCAATGAAGAAGTAAAAATAATTAAGACTAAAGAGTTTTATGGTGACAAAGATAAAGGGTCTATATTAGAATCTAAGGAGAAAGATTGTAGTGAAAAAAGTTGGGGAGCAACATTAGTGTTTTGTATACTTTTAGGTTTTATAGGCTTCCATAGATTTTATGTTGGAAAAGCAGGAACTGCAATATTAATGTTACTTACACTAGGTGGTTTTGGCATATGGATTATAGTAGATTTAGTATCTATAATAATAAATAGTTTTACAGATGAATATGGTAGAATTGTTAAAAGAAAAAAGTCCATAGATCAAAATTAAAAAGATGTGGTAAAACATATCTTTTTTAAGTATTATTGAATAATTTTAATAGATTTGATAATATTCATCTTATATAGTACAAGAAGTAAAGATTAAGGAGAACAGTTATGGAAAATAAGAAAATTGGTGAGTTTAATAAAGGGGATAGAATTGAAAGTTTTTTCTTAGTAAAAAATGCAGAATGTAAAATAACTAACAATAGTACTACGAATAAATATTTAGATCTTATGTTAATAGATTCAACTGGAGAAATAAATGCAAAGCTATGGGAATGTAATGAAAATATTGAAGCTTCAATAAAGGATAATATACTTGTAAAAGTAAGAGCTGTAGTTAATGAATATAGAGGGAAATTACAGTTAAAGATAGAGAAAATTAGACCAGCTACAGAAGAAGATAATGTTAATATAGATGAATTTATACTAGTTGCTCCTTATAAGTCTGAAGATATGTTTGAAACTCTATTAGATTATATAGAGAAAATAGAAAATAAAGATATAAAACATATTACAGAAAATATTATCGGTAAATTAAGTTACAAGTTAATGCATTATCCAGCTGCTAAATCCAATCATCACGCAATTAAAGGTGGTCTTTTATATCATATAACCACTATGTTAAATGCGGCAGAAAGATTATTAGGTATATATGATTATCTAAATAAAGATTTATTGTATTCAGGTATAATTCTTCATGATATAGCTAAAATAATGGAGATGGAATCTAGTGATCTAGGAATAGTATCTAAATATAGTACGGAAGGCCAGTTACTTGGACACATAATACAAGGAATTGGTTTAATTGAAGATGCTGCAATGGAAGTCAAAGCAGATAAAGAAATAGTTATGTTATTACAACATATGATATTAACACATCACTATGAGCCGGAGTATGGAAGTCCTAAGAAACCTATGATACCAGAAGCAGAAATGTTACATCATTTAGATGTATTAGATGCTAGAATGTATGATATGCGTAAAGCTACTAAGGATTTAAATCCAGGTGAATTCTCTGAAAAAATATATAGTTTAGATGGAATAAGTATATACAAATCATTCATATAAATACGAATAATATAAATATAAAAAGTGTAATATATTCTTATAGGATATGTTACACTTTTTATGGTTTAAGATAATATTATAATAAATTTAATTATAATAAAAAGCTAATTATATATATTATATTAACAAAATATATTGTATAAAGCCATTTGTATAATATATTTTAGGAGATTTAAAGTTTATTATCAAGAAATAATAAAAGCGCTCTATGTTAGAATAGAGTAAATAAATATTGGGAAAAATAAATTTCTAAAGAAATATATTTACGAAGAATTTTAAATGTACTATATAAAATATTCGTATTTTTTATTGAAAATACTACATCTCTTTGTTAATATATTTATGGGGTGATTAACATGTATAAAAATTATGATATTATAATTGTTGGTGCAGGAGCTAGTGGTGTTTTCGCAGCCTATGAATTAACAGCTTTAGGCTCAAAGGCTAAAGTACTAATGATAGAAAAGGGAAATAGCCTAGAAAAAAGAAAATGTCCCATAGATGGGAAAAAAATAAAAGCTTGCATTCATTGTAAATCTTGTGACATTATGAATGGTTATGGTGGTGCTGGAAGTCTTTCAGATGGTAAGTATAATATAACTAATAACTTTGGTGGAGATTTATATAAATATGTGGGTAGGCAAGAAGCTTTAGATCTAATGTATTATGTAGATAAGGTTTTATGTGATCATGGTGGAAGTGATGCGAAGTTATATTCAACTGCGGATAGTACACTAAAGACTGAGGCACTAAAACATGATTTACATCTTTTAGATGCTAAAGTTAGACATCTTGGTACAGATAGAAATGTAAAAATACTAGGTAATTTATATAATAAGATAAAAGATAATATAGAGATGAAGTTTAATACTGAAGTTGTAGCTATAGAAAAGCACGGTAAAGAATTTATAGTAAAAACTGAGGATGATGAATTTAGATGCAAAGATATAATAGTTGCCACAGGAAGATCGGGATCTAAATGGATATCTAAGGTTTGTACTAAGCTAGGTATAGAAAGTAGAAGTAATAGAGTAGATATAGGTGTTAGAGTTGAACTACCTGCAGCTATTTTTGAACACATAACAGATAAAGTATATGAAAGTAAAGTTGTATATAGAACTAAGAAGTATGGAGATTTAGTCAGAACATTTTGTATGAACCCACATGGTGAGGTAGTTAGTGAAAATACAAATGGAATAGTAACAGTAAATGGACATAGCTATTCAAATCCAGAACTTCATACAGAAAACACAAACTTTGCATTATTAGTTACTAATAATTTTACAGAGCCATTTAAAAATAGTAATGAATATGGAGAATCTATAGCAAGACTTAGCAATATGCTAGGTGGCGGAGTATTAGTTCAAAGATTTGGAGATTTAGTACAGGGGAGAAGAACTAATGATCATAGAATGAGTAAAAGTTTTACTATTTCAACTTTAAAAGCTACACCGGGAGATTTAAGCTTAGTTATACCAAAGCGTCAATTAGATGCTATAATAGAAATGATATATGCTCTAGATAATATAGCACCAGGAACAGCTAATGAAGATACATTGTTATATGGTGTAGAAGTTAAGTTTTATAATTCTAATATAGAAGTGGATAATAACTTAGAGACAAAAGTAAAAAGCCTTTATGTATTAGGAGATGGATCTGGAGTTACACATTCACTATCACAAGCATCTGCTAGTGGTGTTTATGTTGCTAGAATATTAGAGGAGAAATATAGTAAGCTAGTTTAATTTATAATAAGTTTTACTAATGAGTAAAAAAGGAGATGTAGAATATGTCATCATTTGTGGTATTAGGAGCTCAATGGGGAGACGAAGGAAAGGGTAAAATGACTGATTATCTTGCAGAAAGTGCAGATGTAGTTGTTAGATTCCAAGGAGGAAATAATGCAGGTCATACTGTAGTAGTGGGAGAAAAAGAGTATAAGTTACATTTGATTCCATCAGGAATACTTTATAAAGACAAACTTAATGTAATAGGCAATGGAGTGGTTGTAGACCCCGAGGCTCTATTTACAGAAATGGATTATTTAAAGGGATTAGGAGAAAATATAACACCAGAGAGATTAATAATAAGTGACAGAGCTCAAGTTATAATGCCTTATCATAAAGTATTAGATGCTCTTAAGGAAGAAGCTAGAGGAAAAAACGATATAGGTACTACTAAAAAAGGAATAGGACCTTGTTATACTGACAAAGTTGAGAGATGTGGAATAAGGGTTTGTGATCTTATTAAACCAGAAGTATTAAAAGAAAAATTACAAGAATATCTTCCAGCTAAAAATGATTTAATAGTTAAAATTTATGGTGGAGAAGCCCTAAGCTTTGATGAGGTTTTCGAGGCCTATTTAGAATATGGTAAGAGAATGAAGCCGTTTGTAGATGATGCATCAGTTAGAGTTTTTGATAGCATAAAAGCAAATAAAAATGTGTTATTTGAAGGAGCTCAAGGAACACTTCTGGATATAGATTTTGGTTCATATCCATATGTAACATCTTCTAATACCGTAGCAGGTGGTATATGTACAGGTGCTGGTATAGGACCAACTATGATAGATAGTGCTGTAGGAATTGTAAAAGGATATACAACTAGAGTTGGAAAAGGACCTTTTCCAACAGAACAAGAAAATGAAGTTGGAGATTGGATAAGGGAAAAAGGATTTGAGTACGGAGTTACTACAGGAAGAAGTAGAAGATGTGGTTGGCTTGATCTTGTTATATTAAAAAGTGCTGCTAGAGTTTCTGGATTAACTAGTTTTGGAGTAACTAAGATTGACACACTAGCGGGGCTTGATAAAATACAAGTTTGTGTAGGATATAAGTTAGATGGAAAAGTAATAGACTACTTCCCAGCTAGCCTTGAAGATTTAGCAAAATGTGAACCTGTGTATGAAGAGTTTGATGGATGGGATGAAAGTATAAAAGATGCTAGAAAATATGAAGACCTTCCAGAGAATGCAAAGATATACTTAAGAAAAATAGAAGAATTCACTGGTGTTAGGATATCTATAATATCAGTAGGTCCAAAGAGAGATCAAACCATGAGAATCGCAGATCTTTAAAAGTACGTCATTGCATTAAAGATTACAAAAAATTAGTTCAAAGTTTAAAACTGATAAGAAATAAATTTATTTCCTATCAGTTTTATTTTTTTATATTAATTCAAGTAATATTTAAAATCACACAAATTACCTTGAATATAGCTCTTATGTTAATAGGTAAACCTAATCCTTTAGTGCATTATAAATGGCGTTCACAGCAGCGCTAGAGGAGCTCCAGCACCATTGCAAATTAAAACCACCACAATCACCATCAACATCTAAAATTTCACCACCAAAGTATAGACCTGGAGTTAGTGTAGATTCTAAAGTTATAGGGTTTACCTCTGTAGTATCTATTCCACCGATGGTAACTTGAGCATTTTCAAAAGAGTTGGTATCAATAACTTGAAACTTCCAATCACATAAAAGCTTATAAAGTTTAAATCTATATTCATACTCTAGGGAATATGTAGGCATGTGAATGTCAGTAATTCCACACTCTTTTAATATAATAGGAATAAGTTTTTTATTTATAATTCCTACTAGATTGTCTGAAATACTTCTATATGAAAACACTGCAAAGTGTGTTTCAAAAAAATCTACTATATGGTCATAATCTGAATTAAGTAAATTTACATGTATAATAACTGATGACTTATTCATAATTCCTTTAGAAGCAATTCTACTAAGCTGTAGAATTGGAGGACCTGATATACCATAGTCTGTGAATAAGATTTCACCAAATTCTTGTTTTTTAGTTTCACCATTTACTTCTATATTACAAGAGCTTTCAAATTTCACTCCAGAAATGGCCTTAAGTCTATCATAGTTTAGTTTTAATTGAACTATACCAGGTGTTAAGTTTATTAATCTATGGCCAAAGTTTTTAGCTAGTTTATGACCAGAGCCATCAGATCCTGTTTTAGTATAACTTTTTCCTCCAGTACATAAGAGAACTTTTTTACATGTATATGTAGTTGAAGAAGTAATAATTTCAAAGTAACCCTTCTTTGTGTTAATGATATTTAAAACTTTTTCATTCATGTAAGTTGGTATATTTCTTTCAGATAAATTCATTCTAAGAATATCTAACACAGAGGATGCTTGAAGAGATAATGGGTATATCTTTCCAGAATCTAAGGTACATGTATATATTCCTATGGATTTAAAAAAGTTAAGGGTATATTCTAAATCATAGGTATTAATAATATCTTTAAAAAAGTTATTATTATCACTATGAAATCTTGATAAGGATAATTTTTCGTTTGTTAAATTACAGCGTCCATTACCAGTAATTAACAATTTTTTACCTACTCTATCGCTACTATCTATTATAGCTACGTCTATACTTAAATCTTTTGCTTTAATTGCAGATACTATGCCACAAGATCCACCACCAACAATAATTAAGTCATGATACAAAATAAAATCACCTCAAGCCTTTAAATGTATTTTATAACATATTAACTAATATATTAACTATAGTATATAGAATTATACTACATATTAAAACTATAATATAAGTTTATTATTAAATTATAATATATCTAATAAATAATATATTTTCTGTATATAATTTTGGAGAAAAAAATAAAAAAAATTATTTTTAAAATTTTGTTGACAAAAGTTTAAAATTTTTGTATTATAATAAATGTCGGATGAACCGGCAAACACAAAACAAAAGCAAAATGACATATGGCTCCTTGGTCAAGCGGTCAAGACACCACCCTTTCACGGTGGTAACAGGGGTTCGATTCCCCTAGGAGTCACCATACTAGGTCGCATAGCTCAGCTGGGAGAGCACCTGCCTTACAAGCAGGGGGTCACAGGTTCGATCCCTGTTGCGACCACCACATAATCTAATGTGGCCCAGTGGCTCAGTTGGTTAGAGTGCCGGCCTGTCACGCCGGAGGTCGAGGGTTCGAGTCCCTTCTGGGTCGCCACTTATGCTGGCATGGCTCAACGGTAGAGCAGCTGATTTGTAATCAGCAGGTTGTAGGTTCGATTCCTATTGCCAGCTCCAAAGATTCTGAATTAATTCAGAGTCTTTTTTTATTTTTTGAATTAATACATAAGTAAAAAATAATTAAATACATAAAAATTAAATATATAAATATTAAGGATATATTTTAATTTAAAATAAATTATTGTCATAAAGGTATATAATTATATCTTTACAAACGAATATTTGTTCGTTAAAATAAGAATATAAGTTAATTTTGAGGATGTGATATTTGTGGAGAATAAGTCCGAGAGAATAATATTTCACATAGATGTTAACTCTGCATTTCTATCATGGACAGCTATAAATTTATTAAAATGTGGAGAAAGTGAAATAGATATAAGAAAAATTCCTTCTATAATAGGTGGAAGTATAGAAGATAGAAGAGGAGTAGTTTTAGCAAAATCAATTCCAGCTAAGAAATTTAATATAATAACCGGAGAACCTATAGTAGCTGCGTTGAAAAAGTACCCTCAATTAAAAGTTTATCCACCAGAACATAAACTATATACAAGGTTTAGTAATGATATGTATAAATTGTTAGAGCCATATTCTGATTTTATTGAAAGGTATTCTATAGATGAAGTTTTTATGGAAGCAAGTCATTTTAAATATGACTACATGGAAAAGGCTAAGGAGATTAAAAGAAAAATAGAAGAAGACTTGGGTTTTACAGTAAATATAGGAATAGGAAATAATAAGTTATTAGCTAAGATGGCTAGTGATTTTTCTAAGAAGAATTCTATCCATACATTATTTAAAGAAGAAATAAAAATAAAGATGTGGCCACTTAAAGTAGGCGATTTATTTATGGTTGGAAAAGCAGCAGAAAAAAAGCTTATAGATTTAAATATATTTACAATTGGAGATTTAGCAAATTATAATTTGAGTATTTTAAGAAATATATTTAAGAGCTATGCAAATATAATTTATGAATATGCCAATGGAATAGATAATTCACCCATAAACTGTGATAATTATGTGGATGTAAAAGGCATAGGAAATTCAACTACTACAAGCAAGGATATATTAAGTACAGATGAAGCTTTAAAAGTATTATTGTCACTTACTGAAAGCGTAGCTAAGAGACTTAGAGCTAATAAGTCTTTATGTGGTATTGTAGTTGTATCAATAAAGTCGAATATATTTACAACTTATTCTCATCAGAAAAAGTTTTTAACCCCAACAGATTCGACTGAAGAAATTTTTAAATTAGTGAAAGTAATATTTAAGGAGATGTGGCGTAGAGAACCCATAAGATTATTAGGAGTCAGAGTAACTAAGTTGAGTGATAATAGTATATATCAAAAATCTTTATTTGATGATGAAAAAATAGATAAACAAAGAAACTTAGATAGTACTATAGATAAGATAAGAGAAAAGTATGGAGATTCATCCATAATAAGATCTACCTTTATAAGCTCAAATAATAAAAGGGGCTTAGAAGATGAAAAAGCAGAAGATTTTTTAATGATGGGAGGCCTTTATGATTCTTCTAAATAAAAAAAACATCCTAACTTAATATAAGTATAAGTTAGGATGCCTTTGATCAAATGAAATTATTTAGAGGATGCTTTACTATTTAAATTTTTTTGAAGCCTTATATCATCACCATAAAACTTAAACAAAGAAAAATTACCAAAAAGTCTAGAGGTAATACGTTCTGAATAGATAGATAATAATTCATCTAAAGAAAAGTTACTAGATATTAACATTTTTTTATTTCTTAGAAGCTTTGTATTCAGTAGGTTAAATAACTCAGATATAGCAAATTCTGAGGATACTTCTGTACCTAAGTCATCTATTATAAGCAAATCACAATTAATTAGGTGATCTTCTAGAGTTGAATTGTTATTAAATCTTATATCTTTTAAGTTTTTAATCAATTCTTCAGAAGTCTTATACACTATAAAATATCCATTATCTATTAATTCTTTTGCGATACAGTGAGATAAAAAGGTTTTTCCAGTGCCTGGATTACCATAAAAAAGAAGATTTTCTAATGTTGACTCAAAGTTTGCTATATATCTAAAACATTGATTTACAATGCTTTTCATATTTTCCTTTGGACTATATTTTTCACGGCCAATTCTTTTATCACTATAGAAGTCCATATTAAAATTAGCAAAATTATGATCATCAGAAACTATGAATAAATCACTATTTCTATAATAAAAACTATTAAGTTTTTGTTTATAGCAACTACATTTTTGTAATCCTATAAATCCAGTATCATTACATTTATTACAATTATAATGAATATCTAGATAATCTAAAGGATAACCGTTTGATACCAGTAACTCAGTCTTTTTAACTCTTAAATTAGTTATATTTTCCTTTAGTTCTTTTAAATGTTGTTCTCTATTAGGCGCATCCTGAAAGGCGGCTAGGGAAACCTTAATACATAGCTTCCCTATATGATTTTCAATATCATCTATTTCAGGAACACGTTTTTTTACTTCTGATTTTCTTAATTCTAAAGCATTTTTTTGATTTTCCTTTATTTTATCATAAAGTTTCATAATTTCTAAATGATATTTATTAGTCATTATTATCCCATCCTAAAAGTTTTCTTTCTAAATCTTCAAAATCATAGGTCCTTTGATCGTAACTATGAAATTTACCTTTGCCTTTTTTTGTATTGGTATTTGAAACTTCATTAACAATAGGTTTAAAATTAATTTTTTTCTTGTCTTTTAACTCAATATCTTGAAGAGTTTTAATTTTGTCTTTAAACCAACTATTAAGTATACCATCAATATATTTAAAGTCGGCTCTATTTAGTCTTTCAAAGCATATGTCACAAGCTTTATATATAATTTCTAAAGAAAAATTATATACATTTAACCATTTTTCCAAAAGCTCTTCTTGAGGTTTCATAACATCACCATTTTTCAGACCTAAATAAGTTAAGATTTTTCTTATATTAATCCATTTATCCTCATGCTTTTTTATAAAGTCTTGTGCTTCGTCTATACTAGTTATATTGTTATCACTCCAAGATACAGCTATTTTCTCAATATATCTATAGTCAGATTTTCCTTTAGAAACACAATATTCTATAAGTAAAAGTATAATTTCAGGAGAAAAATTAAAGTCGTTTTGCCATCCGAGATAAGTAGTCATTTCTTTGGGCGAAAGTGGACGTGCTAATAATCTTTCTATATCTTGCAACATATCTTTAACCATAGAATTATCTAGTTCTTTTAATAAATTCACAGATTTTCCGTTATCGGGAGCCTTAGTTAGTTCTAAGAATTCTATATTATAATTTCCCATATTATCTATGGGAACTAATCTTATAACACCTTCGTCATTCCAATAATTCCAAGCATTTATTACGTCAGTTTCTAATAAGGATAGAGCTGAAGCTATAAGAGTTGAGTTTACACCGATTTCTCCACTAACACAATATTTAAGACCAAGTAAATAAACTTTTATATACTCGCCTCTAGCCTTTGCCATGAAGTTATCTATAAACACATTGCTTACAGGAGTATAATCTAAATTTTTGGTTTTAAACATAAAAGTACTCATAAAATCTCAACCTTTCCATGTTATCGTAATGTAATAGCATTACATTAAACTCTTGTTGAAAACTAAGGTTATAATTATATATAAGTAAATAAATTATTTATTTGTTATATAAGTTATATCTTATTGCTCTATTTTTATAACCTTTTAGAATAAGTTTCAATTAAGAATTATATTATAACCTTAGTATATCATATAGTAAACCTATTAAAAGTAAAATTTAATAATTAATAAATGTATAGATATTAGTATATAAAATTAATATTTTATTAATAATAAAATTGACTATTGTTTTGTACATTATGTTTAAAATAATTTCAATGGGGTATATTATCATTGTAGTAGGGAGGTAATACAATGATGAAAAATATACTACGAGAATTAGTCATAGTATGTGTATCACTCTTATGTATTTTAACTATGATTACCATGAATCCGGTAGAAGCAAAAGAAAATGTAAAAGCGAATGAAAAAATAAAGGCAGTAGTTATGAAATCAGATGGTGTAGAAATTGGCATAGTTGCTGATGAAGCCACAGGTAACAATGCTCTTAATAAAGTAAGAGATATCTATATAGATACATGTAATATAGATAATGTTAAAGATATTGCTGTAAATAATAAGATAGTATATGAAAAAATAATTTGTAATAAAGAAGATGTTTTAAGTGAAAGTGAAATTTCTAATAAAATAATAGGATACAATAATACAAATGATAACAGTTTAATTAACTTTACAGTTACAAAAGAAAATCAGGTTAAATATATACAAAAGACTAATAATTCGCAAGTTGCTTTTACGCCTCTTAGTAGGGGGAATACCCAAATAAATAGAGAGGTTTTTTTACACAATTCAATAACAACACCTATAAAAGGTATACTAACTTCCACTTTTGGTGAGAAGAGAGAAGGATATTATCATAAGGGAATTGATTTGGCTGCTAATACAGGTACTGAAATTCAAGCTGCATTAGATGGAACAGTGAGCTTTTCAGGGATAGCAGATGGGTATGGTAAAGTAGTAATAATCGACCATAGTGATAACTTGCAGACTGTATATGCACATTGTAGCAAATTAAATGTGTCTGAAGGTGAACAGGTTCTAAGAGGGCAAGTTATAGCAGAAGTTGGTAATACTGGAGATAGCACAGGTCCACATCTACATTTTGAGATAAGAGTAGATGGAGTTCCAATAGATCCTTTGGGATATACAGGGATAATTGGATATTAAATTTTTAATAAAGTCTAGATTTATCTAGACTTTATTTTTGGTAAAAATGAATAAATTGTGACGAGTTAAATTATTTGTAAAAATAAAAGTAAAAAATATATATTGACTTTGTTTTTCTTTAGTAATATACTTTGATTATCAAACTATTTGAAAGTCAAACAAAAGGAGAATAAAGTAGAATGAAATCCTTAAATTCAAATAAATACGTATTAAATGAATTATTAGTAACTATATTTAATGATATTCTAGAGATTGAACAAACTGCTCTACAAGAAGGAGTACTTAAAGATTTATCGGTTACAGAGATACATACTATTGAAGCTATAGGAATGTATCATCCAAGAACAATGACGGAAGTAGCAAATGATTTAAATATTACAGTAGGTACTTTAACTACAGCCATAACGAAACTTGTAAAAAAAGGATATGTAGAACGTACAAGAGGAGAAGAAGATAGAAGATCTGTAATGATAGCTCTTACTAGAAAAGGAAAGTTAGCATATAGAGTTCATGAAAAATTTCATCAGGACATGATTAGTGAAACTATAAAAGGTTTAACAGATGAAGAGGAAGAAGTGCTAATAAGATCTCTAGAGAAAGTAAATAGCTTCTTTAAGTCAAAATACAATCTTAAAAAATAAGTAAAGGAGAATAAATGTGATTGGTTCAAGAATACTAGGAACAGGTTCTTATACACCATCTAATATAGTTTACAATAAAGATATAGAGAATATTGTAGATACTTCAGATAGCTGGATTAGAGAGAGAACTGGAATTGCGGAAAGAAGAATTTCTACTGGAGAAGATACTTCAGAATTAGCAATAAAGTCAGCTCTAAAGGCTTTAGAGGATAGTAATGTAGATGGTAAAGAAATTGATTTAATTTTAGTGGCTACAGTTTCACCAGATAGTTTAATTCCATCAGTTGCATGTAATGTACAAAAGGAAATAGGTGCTGTAAATGCTATGGCTTTTGATATAAATGCTGCATGTAGTGGGTTTATATTTGCGTTAGATATAGCTAAGGGATATATAGAAACAGGTAGGGCTACAAAAGCTTTAATAATTGGAGCAGAGGTATTATCTAAAATCGTAAATTGGGAAGATAGAAATACTTGTGTATTATTTGGAGATGGAGCAGGAGCTGTAGTTATAGGAAAAGATTCTGAAGAGCATATAAGTTATATCAACTGTAAAAGTGTAGGATCTAAAGGTGAATCCCTTACTTGTGACATACTTCCTATGGAGAATATATGTACCAAGGAAGTTATAAATAATAATAAGATTCAGATGAATGGAAAAGATATTTATAAGTTTGCTGTTAAGGTTATGGAAGAGGAATTTAATAGAATTATTCAAAAAAGCAATATAAAAAAGGATGATATAGATTTTATACTTCCACATCAAGCTAATATAAGAATGATAGAAAGTGTTAGTAAGAAAATTGATATACCTTTATCTAGATTCATTATAAATTTAGACAAAAAGGGTAATACATCTAGTGCAAGTATTCCAATAGCTTTAGATGAAGCAAATAAAAATGGTCAAATCAAACAAGGAAGTAACATAGTAATTATAGGATTTGGTGGTGGACTAACCTATGGTAGTGCACTGTTAAAATGGAATAAATAATTTAAAATATATAGGAGGAATAAAAAATGGTATTAGAAAGAGTAAAAAAAGTTATAGCAAAAGAACTAGGTGTAGAGGTAGAGGAACTAAATATACAAGCAAGTTTTACAGATGATTTAGGAATAGATTCTCTAGAAATATTTGAAATTGTTATGAGTTTAGAAGAAGAGTTTGATATTGAAATTCCAAATGAGGATATAGAAAACATAAAAAATGTTCAAGATATTTCAAGCTATATAGAAAGCAAAGTTAATTAAAACAAAAGGTCAGATAGCTATCTATCTGACCTTAACCATAGGAGGTATATATGTTCAAATCAGATATATGTGAAGCTTTAGGAATACAATACCCAATAATTCAAGGGGCTATGGCTTGGATTGCAGATAGCGTATTAGCAAGTAGCGTATCAAATGCGGGAGGGCTTGGAATTATAGCGGCAGGAAATAACTCTCCAGAAAATGTTAGATTAGAAATAAGAAAAGCTAAAGAGCTTACAGATAAACCTTTTGGAGTAAACATAATGCTTCTTAGTGATAATGCTGATGAGGTTGCTAAGATTGTTTGTGAAGAAGGAGTAAAGGTTGTTACAACAGGTGCAGGAAACCCAGGTAAATACATGAATATGTGGAAAGATCATAATATTAAGGTTATTCCAGTAGTAGCTTCAACAGGGCTTGCAAAACGAATGGAGCGAAGTGGAGCAGATATGGTAATTGCTGAAGGTTGTGAAGCTGGTGGACACATAGGAGAACTTACAACTATGGCACTTCTTCCTCAGGTTGTAGATGCTGTAAATATACCTGTTATAGCAGCTGGTGGTATAGGAGATTCTAGAGGAATGTTGGCTGCATTAGCATTAGGTGCTAATGGATTTCAAGTAGGAACTAGATTTCTAGCAGCGAATGAGTGCACTATTCATGAAAATTATAAAAAAAAGGTAATAGAATCAAAGGATATAGATTCAGTAGTTACAGGTAGAAGTACTGGGCATCCTGTAAGAGTTCTTAGAAATAGATTATCTAGAGAATATTTAAGACTTGAAAAGTTAGGTACATCAGCTGAAGAGCTAGAACAATTAGGGGTTGGTGGACTTAAAAAGGCTGTTATAGACGGTGATGTAGATAATGGTTCTATTATGGCAGGTCAAATTGCAGCTTTAATAAAAAAGGAAGAAAGTTGTGAAGAAATAATTAAAGATTTTGTAGAAGGTACTGAAACATTACTAAAATCCATGATAAATAAATTTTAAAGTTGAGAGGTAACTATGAAAAATATCGCATTTATTTTCCCAGGCCAAGGAAGTCAGTACGTAGGTATGGGAAAGGAAATACATGAAGAATTCTTAGAAGCTAAGAAAGTATTTGAAAAAGCTAACAAAATTTTAAATAAAGATATAAGTGAGTTATGCTTCAATGGTCCCATAGAAGAACTAACCTCTACTGAAAATAATCAAGTAGCTATAGTAACTCTTTCAATAGCATTATTTGAAATTTTAAAATTTCATGGAATAAATCCTAAGGTTGTTGCAGGATTGAGCCTTGGAGAATATTCTGCTTTAATCTCAAGTGGAATTATGAATTTTGAAGAAGGATTAAGAGTAGTAAGAGAAAGAGGAATATTCATGAAGGAAGATAGTGATAAAACTAACGGCTCCATGGCGGCTATCATTGGTGGGAAAATAGAAATTATAGAAGAAGTATGTAATGAACTTAGTGATAAAGGAATAATAGGTATAGCAAATTATAATTGTAGTTCTCAAATTGTAATTTCAGGAGAGGATTTCTTAGTAGAAGAAGCTATGAGAAGTTTAAAAATTAAAGGTGCTAAGAAAATTGTTAAGTTACCAGTAAGTGGAGGATTTCATACAGAATTAATGGAAAATGCATCTAAAAAATTAGGAGATGTATTAAGTGAGGTAACTTTTAATGAAAGCAATATAGAAGTAATACCTAATGTTACAGGAGAGGTTTTACAAAACGTAATGGAACTTAGACAGTTGTTAGAAGCTCAAGTTAAATCTTCTGTGAAATGGCAAAAGACTATAGAAAATATGATTGATATGGGAATTAATACTTTTATAGAAGTTGGACCAGGAAAAGCCCTTAGTGGTTTTGTAAAGAAGATAAGTAAAGATGTAAAAATATTAAATGTTGAGGATAAAGAATCAATTTATAGTACATTGAAATATTTACAAGAAGCTCATGTATAGGAGAGGATATATATATGTTTAAAGGAAAGAATGTGGTAGTTACTGGAGGAAGTAGAGGTATAGGAAGAGCTATAGCTATAGAGTTTGGTAAAAAAGGAGCTAATGTGGTTATAAATTATGTTAGTAGTGATGCAGAGGCAGAAAAAGTTGCCGAGGAAATAAAAAGTCTTGGAGGAAATGCTATTTTAGTAAAAGGAGATATAAGTAGTTTCGAAGAAGGAAAAAAATTAATAGATGAAACGGTAAAAGTTTTTGGAACTATAGACATATTAATTAATAATGCAGGAATAACAAAAGATGGATTAATTATGAGAATGAAAGAAGAGCACTTTGATAAGGTTATAGATATAAATCTTAAGGGTGTATTTAATACTTGTAAGAGTGCAGTGTCTCACATGCTTAAACAGAGAAGTGGAAAGATTATAAATATTTCTTCTGTAGTAGGAGTTGTAGGGAATGCAGGGCAGGCAAACTATGCAGCATCTAAAGCAGGTGTTATAGGACTTACTAAGTCAATAGCTAAGGAAGTAGGAGCTAGAGGTATAACTGTAAATGCTGTAGCACCAGGATTTATAAAAAGTGATATGACAGATGTATTAAGTGAAAAAGTAAAGGATGGTATGTTAGGACTAATTCCTTTAAATAGATTTGGAAATGTAGAAGATGTAGCAAGGACTGTAGTTTTTCTTGCATCAGAGGGTGGAGACTATATAACAGGTCAAGTTATAAATGTAGATGGCGGAATGGTAATGTAGTTATTTAAGGAGGACATATAAAGTGAATAGAAGAGTGGTAATCACAGGTATGGGAGCATTAACTCCTATTGGTAATGATATTAACAGCTTTTGGGATGGAGTTAAGAATGGTAAATGTGGCATAGATTTTATAAAATCTATGGATGTAGAAAAGTTTAAAGTTAAAATAGCGGCAGAGGTTAAAGATTTTGACCCTACAGAGGTTATTGATAGAAAAGAAGCTAAGAGGATGGATAGATATTGTCAACTTGCTATGGCAGCAGCAGAGGAGGCAGTAAAATCTTCAAATTTAGATTTAGATAGTATTGATAAATATAGATTAGGTGTTTTAATTAGTTCAGGAATTGGTGGACTCGATACATTAGAAAATGAATATAAAAGAATGTTAGAAAGAGATACAACTAAGGTATCACCATTTTTAATTCCTATGATGATAGAGAATATGGCAGGAGGAAATGTTGCTATTAAATATGGTGCTAAAGGGCCATGCCTATCTGTAGTGACAGCTTGTGCTACAGGAACTAATAGTATAGGTGAAGCTTTTGAGATGATAAAGGCAAATAGAGCAGAAGTGATGATTACAGGTGGGACAGAGGCATCTATAACATCAATAGGTCTTGCTGGATTTACTGCATTAACGGCTTTAAGTAAGAGTGAGGATCCTAAAAAAGCATCTATTCCTTTTGATAAAAATAGAAGTGGATTTGTAATGGGTGAAGGAGCAGGAGTTTTAATTTTAGAAGAGCTCCAGCATGCAAAGGCAAGAGGTGCAAAAATATATGGTGAAGTTATTGGATATGGAGCTACTTGTGATGCCTATCATATCACTCAGCCTAGTGCTGATGGAGAAGGGGCAGCAAGAGCTATGCAACTTGCCATAGAAGAAGGAAATGTAAGCTTAGAAGATATATCATATATTAATGCTCATGGAACTAGTACTCCATATAATGATAAATTTGAAACTATAGCTATTAAAAATTTATTTAAAGAGCAAGCCTATAAGATCCCAGTTAGTTCTACAAAATCAATGACAGGACATTTATTGGGAGCATCAGGTGCTATAGAATCAATTGTATGTATAAAAGCTTTAGAGGAAGGGTTTATTCCAGCTACTATTGGTCTTGAAGAGAAGGATGAAGATTGTGATTTAGATTATGTTCCTAATATTGGAAGAAGAGCAGAACTAAAATATGCTTTGTCTAATTCCTTAGGATTTGGTGGTCATAATGCTACACTTTTATTTAAGAAATGGGAGGAATAAATTATGAATTATGAAGCAATTGAAAGGCTAATTAAATTAATAAATGATTCCGATCTTAAGGAATTAGAACTAGAAGAAGCAGGACTTAGAATAAGGATGAGCAAAAATGATTCTAGCAAAATTATTTATAATGAAGATGCTAGAGGATTAAATCAATCTAAAATCACAGATAAATGTGATATAGAGTATGTTAATCATACTAATAATGCAAATGATAATACTTCAGTAATATCAACAAAGCATGAAGAAATAATTACTGAAGAGAGTAATTTAGAAGAATGCTTTATAGTTAAGTCACCTATGGTAGGAACATATTATTCTTCACCTACAGAAAATGGAGAACCTTATATAAAAATAGGAGATTCAGTATCAAAGGAGTCAATTCTGTGCATAATTGAAGCTATGAAATTGATGAATGAAATTGAATGTGAAGTTGAAGGAACGGTGGCTAAAATATTTGTTAATAATGGAGATGTAGTAGAATTTGGTCAGCCTATAATGGCTATAAAACTTTAGAAATATAGATTATATAAAGGAGGTAATATAAATAATGTTGGATGCAATAGAAAGTGATGTAATAAAACTCAATATAAAAGAGATACAAGAAATAATACCTCATAGATATCCATTTTTATTTGTAGATCAAATAGAAGGTTTAGAACCAATGAAAAAAGCGGTAGGATATAAAAATATAACTATGAATGAATATTTTTTTCAAGGTCATTTTCCGCAAGAACCTGTATTACCTGGAGTGATAATAGTAGAAGCGCTTGCACAAGTTGGTGCCATTGCATTACTTTATGATGAAAAGTTTAGAGGCAAGATAGCCTACTTCGGTGGGATAAAAAATGCTAGGTTTAAGAGAAAAGTTATACCTGGTGATAGATTAAAACTAGAAGTTGAAATTATAAAGATAAAAGGACCAATGGGTATTGGTAAAGGAATTGCCACAGTTGATGGAGTAGTAGCTTGTGAATGTGAATTAACCTTCGCAGTAGGAGTATAAAAGTAAGAGAGGTAGCCGTATGTTTAAAAAGATATTAATTGCTAATAGAGGAGAAATTGCAGTTAGAATAATTAGGGCTTGTAGAGAAATGGGAATACAAACTGTAGCTGTATATTCTGAAGGTGATAGAGAAGCTTTGCATGCACAAATGGCAGATGAGTGTGTTTGTATTGGACCATCAGCCTCAAAGGATAGTTATCTAAATGAAAATAATATATTAAATGCTACTATTTTAAAAGGTGCAGAGGCTATTCATCCAGGGTTTGGATTTTTATCTGAAAATAGTAGATTTGCCAAGATGTGTGAAGAGTGTAATATTAAATTTATAGGACCCACAGCAGAAAATATAAACAATATGGGAAATAAATCAAAAGCCAGAGAACTTATGGAAAAGGCTAATATACCAGTAGTACCAGGATCAAAGGGAATTATAAATAATGAAGAGGAAGCTATAGTAATAGCTAAAGAAATAGGATATCCAGTAATGATAAAGGCCTCTAGCGGAGGCGGAGGAAAAGGAATTAGGATTGTAAATAATGAGAATCAGCTTATAAGTGATTTTAATGCAGCAAAGAGAGAAGCGAAAGTTTCATTTAACGATGATTCGATGTATATAGAAAAGTTTATAGAAAAACCAAGGCATATAGAAATACAACTCATAGCAGATAATTATGGAAACACAGTATATCTAGGTGAGCGTGAATGTTCTATACAAAGAAAAAATCAAAAGGTGTTAGAAGAAGCACCATCAGTATTTATAGATGATAGTATGAGAAAAAAAATGGGAGAGACTGCAGTTAAAGCAGCTAAATCTATAGGGTATGTAAATGCTGGAACTATAGAATTTCTAGTAGATAAGCATAAGAAGTTCTATTTCATGGAGATGAACACTAGAATACAGGTAGAGCATCCTGTAACAGAAATGGTAACAGGAGTTGACTTAATAAAAGAACAAATTAGGATAGCTTATGGAGAAAAGTTAAGTTTTTCACAAGAAGATATAAAAATTACAGGTCACTCTATTGAGTGTAGAATAAATGCGGAGGATCCTTATAAAAATTTTAGACCTTGTCCAGGTGAAATAACTAATTTATATGTACCTGGTGGAAATGGGATTAGGTTAGATTCTGCGGTATATCAAGGATATAAAATTCCACACTGCTATGATTCAATGATTGGTAAACTTGTAGTTCACGGTAAAGATAGAGAAGAAGCTATAAGCAAAATGAAAAGAGCATTAAGTGAATTCATAATAGAAGGAGTTAGTACTAACATAGACCTTCAGCTTGATATTTTAACTAATGAGAGTTTTGTAGAAGGAACTTTTGATACAGGGTTCTTAGAAGCATATCTTAATAAAGTTAAATAGTTTAAATCTAAATGAGGTAATTATATGAAAGATTTAAGGTCATTATTTAAAAAAAATGTTTATATAGAAGTAAAACCGAGCAATAAAGAGGGTGAGATAAAAAGGAGACCACAAGTACCTGATGGAATGTGGATTAGATGTCCTAAATGCGGTAATACCATATATAGAGGAGATTTAATAAATAATTTAAAAGTGTGTTATTCTTGTGGAGGACATTTTAGACTTACAGCAAGAGAAAGAATTAAGCAAACAATCGATGAAGGAACATTTAAAGAATTATTTGCAGATATGATTTCAGACAATCCTTTAGACTTTCCAGAATATACGGAGAAGGTAAGTAAGATACAAAGAGTTACTAATATGAAAGAGGCTGTTATAGCAGGTATAGGGAATATAGATGGTAATACTGTAGTTATATGTGCTATGGACAGTAATTTTCTCATGGGAAGTATGGGAAGTGTAGTTGGAGAGAAGATTACACGAGCCATAGAATTAGCAACAAAGGAGGAACTTCCAATAGTAATATTTACTTGCTCTGGAGGAGCAAGAATGCAAGAAGGAATATTTTCTCTTATGCAAATGGCCAAAACGTCAGCAGCATTATCCTATCATAATGATAGGGGGTTACTATATATATCTGTACTAACAGATCCAACCACTGGAGGTGTAACAGCAAGTTTTGCAATGATAGGAGATATAATACTTGCTGAACCTAATGCACTTATTGGGTTTGCAGGACGAAGAGTTATTGAGCAAACAATAAAGCAAAAGCTACCAGATAATTTTCAGACAGCGGAATTTCTTTTGGAAAAGGGCTATGTAGATAAAGTTGTACACAGGAAGGATATGAAGAGTACTCTTAGTACTATTATAAAAATACATGTGAATTGAAGATACAAGGAATAGAGGTGTTGGAAGTAGATGGATAACAAGTTTAGCTCGTGGGAAAAGGTAAGTATAGCACGTAGTATTAAGAGACCTACAGCACTTAACTATATTAATAGTATATTTGAGGATTTTATAGAGTTAAAAGGCGATAGAGGCTATGGCGATGATAGTGCCATAGTAGGTGGTATAGCTAAATTTGAAAATAAAAGTGTTACAGTTATTGGAATACAAAAGGGAAATAGTACTAAAGAAAATATAGAAAGAAATTTTGGAATGCCAAAGCCAGAGGGGTATAGAAAAGCATTAAGACTTATGCTCCAAGCAGAAAAATTTAAAAGACCTGTAATTATTTTTGTAGACACTCCAGGTGCCTTTTGTGGAATAGAATCAGAAGAGCGTGGTATAGGAGAGGCAATTGCTAAAAACCTTATGACTATGAGTAATTTAAAGGTTCCTATAGTTTCTATGATTATAGGAGAAGGTGGAAGTGGAGGAGCATTGGCTCTTGCTGTTGCTGATGAGGTATGGATGCTTGAGAATTCTATATACTCAATTTTATCTCCAGAAGGATTTGCATCTATTTTATATAAAGATGTTACTAAAGCTAAAGAGGCAGCTGAAATAATGAAAATAACATCTTCAGATTTATTAGGTTTAGGAGTTATTGATAGGGTTATCAAAGAACCTAAAGGAGGAGCACAGGAAGATTCAAATAAAATGATTTTAAGTATAAAAGCAAATTTAAAAGAAGTATTAGAAAGATTAAGTAAAGAACCTGTAGACTCTTTATTGACTAAGAGATATTATAAGTTTAGAAAATTAGGTAAATATATAGAATAAACTAATAAAATATGGTAATATATGACTAATTATAATATAGTATTGATGTAAATTGTTTTAACTTATAGTAAAATGATTATAATACTAATAATAATTGGTCTTATTTTATTTTGTTAATATATAATTAAATGAATAATTGAACTAGCTATTATAATATAGAAGAGACCATAATTAAAATTAAGTATATAAAATGAATGTAGTAAAAGCTATATAAATTTATAAATGAGAGGAATATGATATATGAATAACAAAGTAGTTTTAGTAGTTGATTCTGGTAGCGATTTACCTATTGAATTTATAAATCAACCCAACATAGTAGGTCTACCTATTGGTTGTAATTTCAAAGGCCGAGATATAGAGGATTATTTTGGTCAGACTTTGGATATTAAAGAGTTTTATGATGGTTTAAGAACTGGAGATATGTATACTACATCCCAGATTAATGTATATAAATTTGAAGAAGCTTTTAAAAATATAGTAAAAGAAGGAAAAGCAATTATTTATATAGGACTATCTTCAGGGTTATCAGGAACTGTAAATAATGCAATAAATGCGTCTTTAAGTGTGAAAGAAGAATATCCAGATTGTGATATAACTATAATAGATACATTATCTGCTAGTATGGGAATAGGATTACTAGTATATAAGGTTTATGATATGATGAAAGAAAATAAATCAAAAGAAGAAATAGTTGAGTTTGCGGAAGGAATAAAACTAAAAATAAATCATTACTTTACAGTAGATGATTTAAAGCATTTAAAAAGAGGTGGAAGAGTATCAAGTTCTGCTGCAACGGTGGGAACTTTACTTAGTGTAAAACCGGTACTTCATATGAATAATGAGGGGAAACTAATACCTCTTAGTAAGGTTAGAGGTAGAAAAAAGGCTATGCTAGAGCTTGTAAAAAAATTTGAGGAAAGAAGCATAGGAGAAGAACAACTAATAACTATTTCTCATGGAGATTGTGTAGAAGATGCAAAGTTGTTAGAAGAGTTCTGTAGAAAAAGCGGAAGAGTTAAGGAGTGTATAATTAATAATTTAGGACCGACTATAGGTAGTCATACTGGAGCAGGATTATTAGCACTATTTTTTGTTGGTAATGGAAGAGAAGAGTAAACAAATTAGTAGATTGTGAGTATATAAGTATTATAGAGGTTAAATTACAACCTAATTAGCTTTAATATTTAAGATGGGAGGTTGATTATGAAGAGTATAAGATTACTTAAAATAATCAAAAGGATCAAAAGGAAATCCCAACTTAAAGATGAGATAATCAATAGAAAAAACTATGTATATAATAGAGCGAGAGCAAAGGCTTATGCTGAAGCTTATGCAGAGACTCCCAATGTAAAAGAATACCCTGTATTTAAGGATAATGACTGTGCTAATTTTATAAGTCAAGTTTTAGTAGCAGGCGGAATGAAAATGAAGGGGTCAGATTATAGAAAGTTTACAGATTGGTTTTGTTATACTAAAGATCCAATGGCTTTAAAGAAAGTTTCCCTGACATGGAGAAGTGCGGAATACTTTAGAAAATATTGGGGAAACAAAGATGGCCAAGGAAATAATATGGCAGATGAATTTAAGGAGTTAACAGTAGAAGAAGCAATAGCTAAGTTTGATGAACTATATACTTATATTATGATAGGTGATGTTATACAATATGCAGACAGTAACAAAAAAATATATCATTCTCAAGTAGTACATGCTAAAGAGTTTAATGTAGCATTAAACAGAAATGACTTATTCATAGCTCAGCATTCATTGAATAGAAAGCATGTATCTTTATACGAATACTTAAAATTATTAAAGAACAAAAAGGGAAGATATATTTATATTTATCATTTTTAATTGTTTAAAGTTTTGTAGATGTATTTCTACAAAACTTTTTTATTATTATTTACTATTAAAATATGGTAAGAAGGAATAAGTGGTATAATAGAAGTAAAACATATAGTATATAAAATAGAGTAATTTTGTAATAGATTTATATATGAATGTAAGAGGTTAATTATGATGGAGGTTAATATGGATAAATTAAATAGAAATGATAGTTGTTGGTGTGGAAGTGGATTAAAATACAAAAAGTGTCATATGGAGCAAGATAAGTATTTAGAAAAGCTAAGTGAACAGTATGGATATAAAATACCAAGAGAAATTATAAAATCTCAAAAGGATATAGATGGAATAAGAAAAAGTTGTGCTCTAACTAAAGATATACTAGATATGGTAGAAGAAAAAATAACAGTAGGAATATCTACAGAAGAAGTAAATAGATGGGTCCATGAATATACAGTATCCCATGGAGCATATCCAGCACCTTTGGGATATCATGGTTTTCCTAAGAGCACCTGTGTATCTATAAATAGTGTGGTTTGTCATGGTATACCAGACGAAGAAACTATAATAAAAGATGGTGATATAGTTAATGTTGATGTAACTTGTATTCTAGATGGTTATTATGGTGATTCAAATAGAACATTTCTCATGGGAAATGTTAGTGATAAAGCAAAAGATTTGGTACAAACTGCTAAAGAGTGCTTAAAGGTAGGAATAGAGCAAATAAAACCTTTTAATACTTTAGGAGACATAGGATTTGCTATAAATCAGCTTGCAACTAGCAAAGGATATTCTGTAGTTTATGATTATGGTGGTCATGGTGTAGGTAATGAATTTCATGAAGAACCTTTTGTTCCTCATATAGGACAAAAAGGCGAAGGGATGATTCTTCTACCAGGAATGACATTTACAGTAGAACCAATGATAAATGAAGGGGTACCAGAAACTGTTGTGTTAGATGATAACTGGACTGCCGTCACAGAAGATAACAAGTTATCTGCTCAGTGGGAACACACCATACTGGTTACTGAAGATGGTTATGAAATATTAACTTAATATATATTTGTACACAAGAGGGTTAAATTTTAATATTAAATTGAAGATTTTTGTCTAAAAATACAAGAAATTATTTTGTCATTAAGAAAATGTATAAGTACATTATTATGGTGTCGTATGGTATAATATGTAATAAAGATAGATAGTTATGAGTTATTTAACAATAATCTACATTAAACTTAATATTATTTTAATTAGGTAGGTACTAAATATGAAGATAATTAATGAAAGATATAAAATAGTGGAATTATTAAACCAAAATAGAATTTATTCTGTATATGAAGCCATAGACATATATAATAACATGTCTATGGTAAACATTTATGTTGTAAATAATTCTAATATAGAAAATAAAATAATTAATTATTGTATATCTGAATATGAAAAAATACCCACTATAAAAAATGATGTTATAAGAATTTTAGATTTTGGTGTAGTAAACAGTGTAGATAACAAGGATAAGATGGATAATTATTATTACACTACAGAAGTATATAGTGATTACAAGTTATTGCTAGATGCTGTAGAAGGCATTTCTGAAGAAATATTAATTAAAGTATTTTTAGAAATATGTGTAGTAGCACATAATCAAAGTTACAATTATATGAAAGTAGTTCCATTTAGTGATGACAATATATATGTAAGTTTAGATTTTAAAGTTAAATTAAAAGATAAATTAACCGCACTTTTACAATCAAGAGAAACAGGCATAGCTAGTTATTCAGAAGACATAGAAGAGGTTACTTCTAATAAATTTAAAGAAGAAAGATACTATATAAATAGATTATGTGAAATATTAATTAATATTTCATTAAAAAATAAAGGAAGATATAGGGATTCTAAAACTTGTAAAATAATTATAAAACACATGGAAAGTAATGAAGGGCAAGAATATAAAGAGTTATTTGGAGTAAAACTATATAATTTAATAGATAAACTATGTAGTAGTAGAGATAACTCAATAAATAGTATTTTTGATATTATTAAACAAGTTAATTCCATATATAACATGAACTTTAAATATCAAATTAATAGTGAAAAAAGAGAATTAAATTTTAATATCCCATTAATAGGTAGAGATGAAGAGCTAAAAATGATTATGGAGTCCATAAATCATATAGTTAAATATCATGAAACTAAAAATATTATATTAATTCATGGTGAAATAGGAATAGGTAAGACTCGGTTATTAAAACACATAAAATACATTATGAATGTTAAAGAAAATAAAAGACTTAGATGTTTTTATATGAAAAGTAATAAAGAAGAATCTACGAAGGTTACTATTGCACAGTTATTAAGAAAAATAGTGAGTATTGCAGATAAAAATTTAATTAGTAAATATAAGAAAGAAATAATGCTGCTAGCTCCAGACATTTATGGAGATAATAATAATGAAAATTTAGGATATTTTAAACTAGAAAATAAAGAAAGACTTATACTTATAGCTAAGATATCATCATTTTTACAAGAGTATTACTATGATAACCCAGGGGTAATTATCATAGATGATATGAATATGTATGATACATTAACACTAAATTTAATTCAATATATGTTGAACAAAACCTATTTTAGGACTAATGTGCTTATTATTATTGGATATAGGGATGGTGATTGCCTTAATAATAATAATTTTACACAGTTTATTGAATACATTGCAGATAAAGTTGCGTTAAATGTTCACCTTAGATCATTAACAGAGAGCAATTCTGCAAAGATGCTAAGAAATATATTAAATGTTGAGAAGATATCCGATGAATTTATAAGTAGATTTTATAAATATTCAATGGGAAATCCATTATTCATTGAAGAGTCCTTAAAGGATTTATGTAATAGAGAAATCATATATTTAAACGAAGAAAATGGTAGATGGTATAAGCCTGATAACCATGATATGTATATGCCAGTGAATATGGAAAAGGTCTGTGAAGCCCAATTAAAAGATGTAGACAAACTATCCTATGAAATTTTATATATAATTTCATTTTTTTATACACCAATGCCAGTAAGAGTATTAAAAGATGTACTTACAACAAATGAAAGTGATGTAGATAATGTAGTTGCCCAGTTGGTTGCCAAGGGTATATTATATAGTTCCATAGGCGATAATGGATTTGTGTATACCTTTTATAATAAATTTTTAAGAAGTTATCTATATAAGGATTTAGAGCGATCTATAAAAGAAGATATTCATAGGAAAATTGTAGTAGTACTTGAACGATATTGCTATGATGAATTAAATATCTATATAGAAGAACTTATCTATCATCTTGAGATTTTAGGGCTTAGTAGAAAACTTATATACTACTATAAGAAGAACGAGCAGAGATTAGAGAATATAAACAGTGTGAATGAAGCTATAAGATATAGTTTTAAGATTCTTCAAATCATTGATAAGTTTCAAAATCGAGATGAATTTATTAATGATGAAATAGAAACTAATATGAATTTAGGTAAGTTATACAATAGTATATCTGAAAAAAGTGTAGCATTAGAATATTATATTAAAGCTCAAGAACTATGTAAGTTTCAGGATAAGATAATTACTAATATAGATATTATGGTAGAAATGATCTGGATATACATAGATTTGTGTATGGAAGAAGAGATTGAGCACTATACTAAGAAAATATCAAAAGCACTAGAAAATGTAGATTATTTAAAAGGTACTATAGAATACTTAAGAATAATAGTAAGAAATTCATATAATACTGGAAAGTATGAGAAGATTAAAGATGTATGTAAGGAAGGAATAAGCCTTTGTAAAGAAGAGCATATGGATTATAAAGTTGGTTTCTATAATAGCTATTGTAATGCACTGATTGCCCAATGTAAGGAAGAAGAAGCTTTAAAGATATTAAAAGGAACAGTTACTGAATGTTATGAAAAGAACTATACTAAGGCACTACCTAGAATATATAATAGCATTGGAGTTATATATGGTGATTATTATCAATATGGTGATGAAGCACTGAGTTGGTTTGATAGGCTTTATGAAATAAGTAAGATTGAACAAAACAAGTTTTATGAAGTAATAGCTTTATCTAATATGGGATTTTTTAGTTATGTTTTAGTAAATTATGATGAAGCATATAGGTGTTTAAATAAGGCCTCTAATATAGCTACTCAAAATGAATTAATATATATGAATTTTTATAATTATGTATATATGGCATCTACATTATATAAACAAGGAAAGTATTCTGAATGTTTTAGATATATAGATATATGCAACAAATATATAGAAAGAAATTCAATTTTTGAGCAAGAATTAGTTCCATACTATATATTGGAATATTATATAAATTCCTTAATTGGTAATAGACAAAAAGCTATGGATTATTTATTAGAAGGTAAAAAGGCTTTTGATAATACGAATTCTTTAATGAAATATAAAATGGAGCTACTTTGTATTATAAACAAGATACTCTTAGAGAGAAAAATGAAAAGTATAGAAGATGTAATTGAGGCTAGTGAAAAGATATTATATGTAGATTTAAGGGTGTCAATGTTATCCGATGGAGTTTTACAACTTTTAAATCAAGATTTAAATAGTGTAGCTACAGAAATATTTTATTACATTAAAAAGTTTGAACATGAAATAAAGTCTGATCTTAATAAATTGACTTTAATATATATTGAAGCTGTTATAGATAAATGTATGCCTATAGATGCCTTAGAAGAGGCATTAGCTCAATATAAGGATATTAAAAATTCTAATTTATCCTGGAAAATATATTATAAAATAGGATATACCTATTATGAGAATGGAGATAGGGCTAAAGCAGCGTTATATATTTCAGAGGCCTGTGATATAATACAGGATATATTATTGCAAATTCCTAAGAACTATAGAAAATCTTTTTTACAGAATCAAGGAAACATGGTGGATTGCTTTCGAATACTATTACAAATAAAAAGTTACTATAATCAAAGAAAAGGAATAAAGTTAGACCAAATAAATATTAATACAACAGAAAATATTGAAGATTTATTTCAAATTATATTAGAGAGTGATTTTGTAAATGAAGAATTTATAAAATCCTTAAAGGATTCATCTAAGGATTATCTTACAGATATTGATAGTATTGAGGACTTACTAAATAACTTATGTGGAAATAGTCAAGAAAGTATGGACATCATATGCAAATATATAAGTTATATTAGTTTAGCAACGAAAACTAATATAATAATCGAGAATAATAATAGATTTTCTATAGTGTCAAGTGATGGAAATGATGTAGAACTCCCAAATGATATGTCTATAGTTAACATAGCTAGAAATAAGGGAATACCTATTAGGTTAAGTAGAAAAGTTATTTGTGATGCCAATGGGAATATACTAAGTTATGATATCGAAAATGATATAAAAGCAGCTATGTGTATACCAATAACTCAAATTTCTAAAAACAGTAGAGGTATGAGTAAATATGATTATAATCATGATGTGTTAGGATATGTATATGTGGAAAGTAAAAGGAAATTAAATAACATAAATGAGGAGACAATGCACCAGTGTGTAACTATAGGTAAAATCTTGTATATGATAATTGATAAACTTAATATAAAAAGAAATTCTACTATAGACAAGTTGACTAAGACATTAACAAGAAGGTATTTAGAATCATTTATTCATGAACAGATAGACAGATCTTTTAATTTTAACTCTGAATTTTCAACTATAATGGTAGATATAGATAAATTTAAAACCATTAATGATACCTTTGGACATAGAATGGGTGACCAAGTATTAAGTAAGATATGTGAAGTAATTATAAAAAATATAAGACAAGATGATGCAGTAGGAAGATATGGTGGAGAAGAATTTATTATAGTATTACCTAATACAGGCATAGAGGAAGCTAAGAGTATAGCTGAAAGAATTAGAGTGAAAATTTATCAGGCAAAAGTTATGGGAGATAAAAGAGTAGTAACGGTAAGTTTAGGCGTAGCTAATTATCCTAATCATACGACTACCTATGAAGAGCTTATTGAAAAAACAGACCAAGCTTTATATGCAGCTAAAAATAGTGGTCGTAATGCTACTAGAGTATGGGAAGAATCCTATGGTTCTAAAATAAGCACTACAAATAAATTAAGTGGTATATTTGTAGGTAGTGAAAATCAAGACTATAAGAATGTATCAACTTTAATTGAATTCATAGATTTAATTAATTCAGAGGGAAATGTAGATGAAAAAATTGCCATTACAATTAATAGAATTACAGAAATTGTTGAAGCAGATTCATGTACATTGTTTACCATAAAACAAGGGGAATTAGTCAATAGATACTCTAAAACTATAGATGAAACACTGGATGAATTTGATGAAATACGTAAATACAATAAGATTAAGGCTACAATAAATTCAGGAGAAAATATTTGTGGAGTAGACTGGGATTGCATAGATGAATATGATGAAATTAAAAACATTCCTGATTTAAAATCTAATATTATAGTTTTATTAAAAGACAAAATAAATATAATTGGAGTAATATACTTAACAGCATCAATTAATCATAAGGAGTTTACTTATGATGAATTAAATTTTATTAATACTTTAGGTAAAATAATTGTTCCAATCCTAAAAGAATATCAATAATATTAAATTTATAGGTATGAAATTAGAGAGCTAGTTTCATACCTTTTATCATAAATAGATAATTAATAAAAACTTAAAAGTATATATTTTTATATATAGTATATATAAGATATACTTTAAGTAGGAGTTATAGCGCTTTTCCATAGGGAAAGGTACTTATAAGTTATTTAAAATTTATATTAAAATATAATAATGAATATTAAAGTTTGGGAGATAAATAATAGTAGTACTATTAAAAGATAAAACAATAAAATAGCAGGAGGAGAAAGATGAATTATAATTTAGGAAAAATATATCATGGATTTAAGTTGCATAGAGAAGAAAAGGTTGAAGAAATAAATTCTATAGCTAGAGTTTTTACACATGAAAAAACGGGGGCAAAATTATTACATCTGGAAAATGATGATTCTAACAAAGTATTTGCAATAGGGTTTAAAACACCACCAAGCGATGATACTGGAGTTGCTCATATATTAGAGCATAGTGTATTATGTGGTTCACGCAAATTTCCTACAAAAGAGCCCTTTGTAGAACTTATAAAAGGATCATTAAATACATTTCTAAATGCTATGACCTTTAGTGATAAAACTATATATCCACTAGCAAGTAAAAATGAAAAGGACTTTTTTAATTTAATGGATGTATATTTAGATGCAGTGTTTTATCCTAATATATATAATACAAAGGAAATTTTAATGCAAGAAGGTTGGCATTATGAATTAGAAAATGCTGAAGATGAGCTAACTTATAAGGGTGTAGTTTATAATGAAATGAAAGGAGCCTTTTCATCACCAGATGGAGTGTTAATGAGAGGAATTCAAAAATCTTTATTTGAACATAATACCTATGGATTTGAATCAGGTGGAGATCCAGAATTCATACCAGATTTAACTGAAGAGGAGTTTTTAGGATTTCATAGTAAATACTACCATCCATCTAACAGCTATATATTCTTATATGGAGATGGAAACTTAGATGAAAGATTAGCATTTATTAATGACAATTACTTAAGCAATTTTGAAAAAAAGGATATTGATGCTGAAATATTACCAGAGAAGCCTTTTAAAGAAATGAAAGAGGTTGTAACAGAATACTCTATTTCTAATGAAGATAATGAAGATGAAAAAACTTTCATGGCATTAAACTTTGTTACTGGAGAATGTACTAATGATGAATTATATATTAGTCTAAGTGTTTTAGAATATCTTTTATTAGAAACTCAAGGAGCTCCATTAAAACAAGCAATCCTTGATGCTAATCTAGGAAAGGATGTATATGGAAGTTTTGATAATGGGATTTTACAACCGGTATTTAGTATAGTACTTAAAAATAGTGATGCAAATAAAAAAGAAGAATTTAAGAATGTAGTGTTTGATACATTAAAATCTTTAGTTAAAAATGGAATTGATAAAAAACTAATAGAGGCATGCATAAACATTACAGAATTTAAGTTAAGAGAAGCAGATTTTCAGGGCATGCCTAAAGGGTTATTCTATTATATGACAGTTATGGATAGCTGGCTACATGATGGAGATCCTTTAATTCACTTAAAATATGAAAAAAATATGGAAAAAATAAAGAAAGCACTAACTTCAAATTATTTTGAACAACTAATTGAAAAATATATATTAAACAATAATCATAGCTCATTAATAGTATTAGCGCCTAAAAGGGGTTTAGCAGATGAAAAGGATAAAAAATTAAGAAGTGGATTAAAGGAATATAAAGAAAATCTGTCTGTTGAGGAAATACAAGACATAATTAATGAAACAAAGTCTTTAATAAATAGACAAAATACTCCTGATCCAGAGGAAATATTAGAAACAATACCAGTATTATCTATAGATGATATAGACCAGAAAGTTGAAGAATTGAGTGTTATAGAGGAGGATGCTTCCGGAGTGAAGCTACTTCATCATGATGCATTTACAAGTAAAATTGCTTACTTAGATTTTATGTTTGATAACAGAACCATAGCACAAGAAGATATTTCCTATCTAAGTCTATTAACCACACTACTAGGCAAAATTAATACTAAAACCTATAGTTATGTAGATTTATCTAATGAAATACTAATTAATACAGGTGGAATATATTTTAAAAATGAAGTATATGGCGATAGTAAAGATGTCCTTAGATATAGTACTTACCTTGAAGGACATTGTAGTGTAGTAGTAGATAGAGTTCCAAGAGCTTTAGAAATATTGGCAGATATAATTAAGAATACATCCTTTGAAGATAAAAAGAGAATAAGAGAACTTATAAGAGTTTTAATATCAAGAATAGAAATGAAGCTTATGGATAGAGGACATCAAGTTGCAACTACAAGATTAGGAGCTTATTTCTCTCCTGCTTATGAATATATAGAAAAAACTTCAGGATATGAGTATTATAAATTCTTAAAGGAGATAGAAAATAACTTTGATGATAGAATAGATAGTGTTATTTTGAAATTTCAAGCTATAATGAATAAGGTATTTAATAAAAATAGTTTAATAGTGGCAGTAACTGGTAAAGATGAAGAAGTTAGTGCTGTAAAGAAGAATGTTTCAGAGATATTAGAAGTATTATCTGATGAAGAAGTACAAATTAATAAGTATAGTTTCCATGAAGAAAACAAAAATGAAGGAATGCTTACTCCATCTAATGTTCAATATGTGGCAAAGGGATATAACTATAAAAAATTAGGATATGAATACACAGGAAAGTTATTAGTGCTAAAAACTATAATTGGCATGGATTATCTATGGAATAAAGTTAGAGTACAGGGTGGAGCTTATGGAGCTTTTGCTAATGTAGTGAGAAGTGGTAATTTTATGTTTGCTAGTTATAGAGACCCTAATATAAAAGAGACCTTAAAGACTTATGATAATGCAGCTAAATACTTGGATAATTTTACAACTACAGATAGAGAGATGCTAAAATACATTATAGGAACTATAAGTGAACTAGATATGCAATTAACTCCATCCATGGCAGGAGATGCAGCAGTTAGCTATTATATAAGAAGAATATCTAAGGCGGATAGACAGCAGGAAAGAAAAGAAGTGTTATCTACTACAGTTAAGGATATTAATAACTTCTCAAAATTAGTAGCAGATGTTATGAAGATGAATTATATAGTGGTTCTTGGTAATGATGGTAAGATTAAAGAAAATAAAGATGTATTTAAAAACTTAGAAAATGTGTTTAACTAAGGGGGGAGAAATTTAATCAGAAGTTATAATTTACTTATGAATTCTGATTAATATTAATTATGATAAATGATAGTATATATGGAGAAGGAGAGATCGCTCTAGAAGATGCAATAGGAGAAATGCTAGTTAATAAGGGTTTAACTATTTCTACTGCAGAATCATGTACAGGAGGAATGGTTGTAGCAAGATTAATTAACTATCCTGGTATATCAAAAAGTTTACTTGAAGGAGTAGTAACCTATAGTAATGAAGCCAAAATCAATAGAATTAACGTAAAAAGAGAAACTCTTGAGAAATTTGGAGCTGTTAGCCATCAGGTAGCAGCTCAAATGGCTGAAGGAATAGCGAAGACTTCAGGAGCTGATATAGGAATATCAACTACAGGAGTAGCAGGTCCAGGTGGAGGAACTGCTGAGAAACCAGTAGGAAGAGTATATATAGGATTATATTATAAAGGCAAGGTTACAACAAAAGAATTAAACCTTTCTGGAGATAGGCAAGAAATAAGAGAAAAATCTACTATAAATATTTTAGATATGTTAAGAAATGAATTATTAAATGATAAATTAATATAAAAAAGTAAAGCACCCATGTAAATTGAACAGCCCCCTGTCAAGTAGACAGGGCAAATAATAAAAAATCTATGTTGATATGGTATGATTTCGATATTCTGTCGGAGTCATACCTTTTAATTTTTTCTGTAATCTCTTAGTATTATAAAACTCTATATATTCATCTATTGCTTGTCTCAATTCTTCATATGTATTGAACTTTTTCAAGTAATACATTTCTGATTTAAGAGTGCCCCAAAATCCTTCCATAGGACCATTATCAATGCAACGACTAACTCGAGACATGCTCTGAGTTGCTTCCATTTTGTCTAACTTATGTTTAAATACTTTATTTGTATATTGAAAGCCTCGATCGCTGTGAAAAATAGGTTTAGCATCAGGATTAGCAATAATAGCTTGGTCTAATGTATCAAACACCAATTTATTGTTATTTGAAGTACCTACTACGTATGAAATAATGCTTTTATCACTTAAATCTAAAATAGCACTTAAATAAGCTTTTTTACCCGTTGTTAGCTTGAACTCTGTTACATCTGTAAGCCATTTTTCATTTGGCCTATTGGACGTAAATTCCCTGTTTAATACATTTTCAGCAGTCACTTGAAGAGTGCTATACACATATTTCTTTTTTTTCTTGCGTATGACTGACGTCAATTTCACAGATTTCATGAGTCTATAAATACGTTTATGATTATAGTGTGAATCAAGTCTTCTATTAACATTTAACGTTATTCGGCGATAGCCATAAATACCATTAACCTCAGAATAAATATTTATGATTTCCTCTAAAACAACACGATTTTCTTTATCTCTTAATGTTTCTGGGCGATTAAGCCATTTATAGTATGATGGACGTGCAATTTGTGCACATTCACAAAGTTCACAAATAGAATACCCTAGTTGGTGAAGTTCTTTAATCGCTATATATTTTATTTGAAAAGTATCTACCGCCTTTCTATCTCCTCTAACTTTTTTAGAAATTCATTTTCCAACTTTAAACGTCTATTTTCAGCCTCTAAAAGCTTTAATTGTGCAGCTAATTTTTGAGATTCATTTAATTCATCGAATGTTTTATGTTTACCACGTCTATCTACTAGGGCTTCATGCCCTGTTGATTCATATTTATTTACCCACCCATAAACTTGTTGATAAGAAACTTTAAACTTTTCAGTAGTTAAGTGATAATTTTTAGAATTGGCCATACAAAATGCAACAATTTCAACTCTTTCTTCATATGTAGTTTTCCTTCCATTGGTCATAACATTTACTCCTTTGGTATAACTAGATTTTAATGCCTTATGACCATTATACTTCTTTATCCATTGTCGAAGAATACTACGTGATGATATTTTATACTTAATACATATATCTCTCAAAGACCCCTTACCGTTTAGGTAGTCTATTACTGCATCATGCTTAACTTGTGGTTGATAACTTACATTATTTCTTTGAGTAATAAGCCCTCCCGGGCCGAAGGTCCTATATTTTACTATCCAACCTTCAACTGTCTTTGCATTTACATTAAGCTCAGAAGAGATTTGAATTGTGCTCTTCAATCCTTTTAAATATTGTTCAACAACATTTATTTTGACTTCACTTATCACTTTTTCTTTTCGACCCACAATAAAATGCCCCCTTTATAGAAACAGTTTTATTATTTTAGCTGTCTACTATAAAGGGAGCATATCAAATGAGGGTGCTTTACTTTTTATGTTTATGCTTATTTTTATTATCCTTATTAATTAAAATAGAAGACAAATCAGTACCAATTAAGTTGTTAATATTTATATATCCATTACCTTGTTTATATTTTTTATCATTTATCAAGGTTGAATTTATTCTCAATAAAGTATATATATCATCAAAGGTAAACTCGTTGTTTATTTCAAATAATAGTGCACAGATACCTGCTATAAAAGCACAGGATATAGAGGTTCCACTACGAATAGTATAAGGTGATGTAAGAGGTGGGGGATATATTTTTTCACCATCTTTCTCAGATATATAATTACAGTCAGTGTTTAAAGATATAATATCATCACTGGCAGCAACAAAATCAGGTTTTTTTAATATTTTATTAGAGCCGCAACAGGAATAATCACTTATTTTATAAGTAGAATTTGTATCTATTCCACCTATTGTAAGCACTTTATCAGATAGAGCAATACCTTTTATAGTATCTTCTTTATCTTCATTATTACCAGCAGGTACAACTATTATTATGTTTTTATTTCTAAGTATAGTAAAAATTTTATCATATAGAGATAAAATAAACTTATTTAAAGTAGTTATTTCAAAAGGTGCACATACTATTTTTATATTAAATTCATCAATACTATTATATAAACATTCCAAAGCAAATAAAGTAGCTGAAATATACCCTTTACCAAGCTTATTAAAGGCTTTTACCATAACTAAATGGCTATTAACAGCAATGCCATGCTGTTTTACTTTTTTATTTGTACCTTCTCCACATATTAATCCAGAAATAAAAGTCCCATGACCATTGTCATCATAAGGGTATGTTGAACCATTAATTATATCAATAAATTTTTTTACTTTATTTGATGGGGTAGATAAATCTATATGTGGATACACGCCGCTATCAATAATACCAATACCTATGCCTTTACCGGAAACCTCTTTATTTTTTAACACTTCAAATCTTTTATTGTCTAAAAAAATTCCATTGGCATGAAGGATATTTTTGTTGCATAAAAATGCTATGTCGTCAATGCATATATATTTGACTTCCGGAAGCTCTATAATTCTTTTAATAGCTCTTTTGGTAGCAAGTACACATAAACAATGCAAGGATTTAATATTATACAAGACTTCACCTTTTGAGGATTTAATGTTTTTCTCTATTGAATTTTTAATGCTACCATATTTAATTATTATTCTATATCTATTATAAATATCATTATCCATCACATTTTTGAGAGTTGGATCAAGTTTTTTATTAAAAAGCATAAAATACTCCTTATATACTTATTACACTTATTAGTATATGTAAACTAGGAGTATTTGTTAAAGCTTTTATTTATTATAAAAATAAAAGCTAAGATTAAGAATTTTTATATTCTAATCTTAGCTTTTAAAGCTTTGTAAATTTTATTATAAATTATATATGTTCTTACACATAGAGAAAAATGCTCTTGCAATAGGAGTAAGAGTTCTTTTAGAACTTACTATTAAGAAAAGATCTCTTCTTAAGTCTACATTTTCTACTCGACTTATACACATGTTACCACTAATAAAGCCATCATCACATAGGCTTTTACTAATTATAGAAATTCCTAATCCTAGATTAATAAGTTTAAGTTGAGCATGTACACTATTTACCTCACAAAGAACTTTTAATTTCTTAGGATCTATTTTGTTAGCATGAAGCTGAGATTCTAAAGTATGTCGAGTGGCAGATTCTTTTTCTCTTATTATAAAAGGATATTTTATTAAATCATCAATAGAAATAGTTTCAGGTAAATTTAATTTAGGATTAGAAACAATAACAAGTTCATCTTCCATTATCTTATAACTATTTATTTTTGAATTATCTATGATTGTACCAACTAAACCAATTTCACATTTAAGATCTATAATATCTTTAATTATAGATACAGAACCTTGTTCTTTAATGTTAAATTTAACGTTTGAGTAGAGTTCACTAAAGGTTGAAACAAGAGTAGGTAGTAAGGAATTGCATGGAGTAGTGCTAGCAGCAATGTTTAAGACACCAGTAATATTATTATTGAAGTTAGATAGATCGGTGATAGCATTATTCCTTAAATTTATAATATCATTAGCATATTGTAGAAAAGATTCTCCTACAGGTGTAAGATTAACTTCCTTAGATGTTCTATCAAATAATTGAATATTAAGTTCTTTTTCTAAACTAGAAATATGAGAACTTATAGTAGGTTGAGATAGGTAAATAGCATTTGCAGCCTTAGAAAAACTTCTAAGTTTAGACACTGTAATAAATGCTTCTAATTGTTTAAAATCCATAGTCTACCTCCTATTAATAATAATTTAAGATTTAATAATTCGATTTATATGAAAAAAGATTTCTATTTGAGAACAGTTAAAACTCCTTACGAAAAAATAGAAAAGATAGAAGCTATCCTTTCCATTTAAAAACTATAATTCCAACTATCATTATGACAACACCGATGCATTCTCGTATTCCATATCCAGCTTCAGTAGAGCCAAACCAACCAAAATGATTGATAAGTGCAGCTGCAATAAGTTGGGCAATAAGAATAGTTGCTACAGCTATAGCCGGACCAAGACTAGACATACCCTTAATTACTGTAAACGTAATAACAGCACCCAATACTCCGGCCAAAAGGTAAAGTTTGTTAGCATCTTTTAAATTTCTAAAGGTACCGTCACCTGCAAAGAATAACACTATTAGGGCAGTTATAAGTGCAATAGCTTGGGTTAATACTGTGGTCTCCCATAGTCCAATTTTTTTTGAGAGTTCTGTATTAAATACACCTTGAACACTCATAGTTACCCCTGCAATTATTGAGAAAATTATACCCAACATAAAAACTTTCACCATCCTTTTAAAGATAGCTTACCCTAATATGGATATAATTATTTAAAATTTAAGGGGTATATCTTCGCTTAATTTTATTAATTATAAAGTTAAAATCATAGAAAAGAAATTGTTTTTAATATTAAAACTCTTTTAAATCATAACTTTTAACTAAGGTATCCCTTCTATTGTTGAGTTGTTTCCAAATCTCGATTTTATTTATCTTAGTAAAATTAAACAAATCAGTTTTATCTTTATTTTCATCTAAGGTAAATAAGTCATTTGAATAAGCCTTTCTAATTGCGTTGTTAGCATTAGAAATAGGCATGTTAAAATAGGATAGTGTTGAGAAATCTTTAACACTTATACCATGAGTATTAAACATGTCAAACATGCTTCTAGATATCTTGTTTATGTATCCTTTATCTTTAACTTTTAAGTTTACGGTATTAGATGTATCGTTAATGAAAATGTCATTATCAATTCCAACTTTAAATTTTTTATAAGGAGATAAAATTTTTGAGATTATCTCATCTAATTTATCAAGCTCTGTATTAGAGACAGAACCTAGAGGAATGTACAAATTAGATATGTTTTTATACAACTTATATTTCTTATTTAAAAATTTTTGGATAGATATAATGTCATCAACAGATTTATCATCCACCAATGCAACTAAATAATATTTCATTTTTTCCTCCCGAATGTAGATTTTTATTATAAAGTATTATATCATTATAAAATACTTTAACGCTACAATTAACAGTATTATAACATATAATAATAGGTTATAATAGACATATATAGTTAATTATATTTTTACTTTTATATGTATATAAAAATAAAAATTAAAAATTACACTTATAAATTTAAAATTTTTATTAAAATATACGAACATTGTGATATAATTATAATTATGAGATTTTAACATTTAAGAATTAGGTTTAATTGACATAGATATAGATAGACATGGAATTAAGTTAACATATGTAAAGTATGGACATTATATAAATAGTGAGGATGATACCTGTATGGAAAAATTAGTTATAAATGGAGGCAATCCATTATTTGGAAATGTAAATATTAATGGCGCAAAAAATGCAGCTGTAGCAATTTTACCAGCAGCAATTTTAGCATCTAAGGGAGTTTGTACAATAGAGAATGTTCCTAATATAGAAGATATAAATTGTTTAGAAATTATTTTAGAATATTTAGGATGTAAGGTAGAATCAAGTTGTAATTCAATAAAAATTGATAGCACAAATATAGTAACAACCAATGCTACAATCCCAGAAGTAAGGAATATGAGAGCATCCTATTACTTATTAGGATCATTATTATCTAGATTTAAAAAAGCTAGAGTAGAACTTCCAGGGGGCTGCCCTATTGGAGATAGACCAATAGATCAGCATATCAAAGGATTTGAAGCCTTAGGAGCTACAGTTACCATAGAACATGGTGCAGTAAATCTGGTTGCAGAAAAATTAGTTGGAACAACTATATATTTTGATGTAGTTAGCGTAGGAGCTACTATAAATATCATGCTTGCAGCAGTTCTTGCGGAAGGAACTACAGTTTTAGAGAATGCAGCAAAAGAACCACATGTAGTAGACGTGGCCAACTTCTTAAATACTATGGGGGCAAATGTAAAAGGTGCTGGAACGGATGTAATAAAGATTACTGGAGTAGAGGAACTTTCAGGATGTAATTATTCAGTTATACCAGATCAAATTGAAGCTGGAACCTTTATGATAGCAACAGCAGCTTGTGGTGGAGATGTTACATTAAATAATGTAATACCAAAACACTTAGAATCTATTTCAGCAAAGCTTTTGGAAATGGGTGTAGAAGTTATAGAAGATGAGGATAAAGTTATAGTTAGAAGTGGAAATAACCTTAAAGGTGTAAATATAAAGACTTTACCATATCCAGGATTTCCAACAGATGTACAACAGCCAATGAGTACTCTTTTAACTATGGCGCAAGGAAGAAGCATTGTAAATGAAAGTATATATGAATCAAGATTTAAGCATATAGATGAGTTAAAGAAGATGGGTGCAAATGTTAAAATAGAAGGTAGAATAGCTATAATAGATGGAGTTAAAAATTTATCTGGAGCTAATGTTAAAGCTACAGATTTAAGAGCAGGTGCAGCTTTAGTTATTGCAGGTCTTTCAGCCCAAGGAAAAACTGAAGTTGAAGGCATTGAGCATATAGATAGAGGATATTTGTATATAGAAGAAAAATTTAAAGCTTTAGGTGCAGATATTAGAAGAGTAAATATATAAGTTTTATATGTATTTTAGATACTAGATTGAGGAGATAATTATGAAATTTTGCCCATTATTTAGTGGTAGCAGTGGGAATAGTATATTTGTATCAGAAAACAATAGTAACATTCTAGTGGATGTGGGAATGCCAGGTAAGGCTATCGATAAAGAATTAGGGGACATAGGTATAAATCCTAATTCTATACATGGTATATTTATTACTCATGAACATTCAGATCACATTAAAGGGGCCGGAGTATTTTCAAGGAAATACGATATTCCTATATATGCACCAAGTCTCACCTGGGAAGCCATGGATGGGAAAATCGGAAGTATTAAGGAGAAAAATATAAAAATAATTGATGGTAAGTTTACTGAAATTAATGATTTGACCATAGAGAATTTTCCTATACCTCACGATGCAGTATGCCCTAGAGGTTATAGAGTACATGGCTCTAAAAAATCATGTTGTATAGCTACTGATTTAGGTCACTTTTCTATAGAAGTAAAAATGGCACTAGAAGATAGTGATATGATTTTAATAGAGAGTAATCATGATATAGAAATGGTTAAATTTGGACCATATCCATATCCATTAAAGCAAAGAATACTAAGTGCAAAAGGACATTTATCCAATGAAGATTGTGGTAAAGCTATAGTAGATATTTTAAAAGGAAATCACAAAACTATATACTTAGGGCATCTAAGTAAAACAAATAATTATCCGGAGCTTGCTTATGAAACTGTAGCAAGTGTATTAAGGGAAAACAATATTAGCGTAGAAAAAGATATAGAATTAAAAATGTGCAATAGAGATAGGCATAGTATATTATCAGAAATATAAACAGAGTTCTTAGCTTCTTTGAAGCTCTAGAAATCGTTATCCAGGGACGTAGCCACTCTTTACTCCAACTTTGAAGAATATGGTAGTATTAGAGTGGGTAGCCATCGGATAAAAAGTTTGGTTAGTAATAGGAGGTGTAGAATGAAAAAGAAGACCTTTAGTTTAGTATTAACAATAACAGTAGTTGTAATAGCACTAGTTGTAGGCGGAATTTACCTTACAAAAACTATGAGTATAAAGAAAGATAAGGCAAGTATAATAAGTAAAGAGAAACTTGAAAATACTAAAGGAGCTACAGAGGATGATGGCTATATTGATATAACTTTATATTTTGGAGGAGATGCTGAAAAGTCCGAGCTCATAAAGGAAGAGAGACTAATTAATAGTGAGGATTTAATAGGTGAGATGATCATGCAAGAACTCATCAAAGGGCCAGCTAAAGTTAGTGAAAAAAGCAAGCCTATTTTACCAAAGGAAACAAGACTTTTAAGTTTTTCTATTAAGGATGGCATAGCAAATATTAATTTAAGCCCAGAAGCTATGTTTCAAATGTCTGAAGTTCAAGAAGTAACAATACTTAAGTCTATATCAAACTCTTTGAGTCAGTTGAAATCTGTGAGTAAAATAATGATTACAGTAAATAATCAAGGTGTTGAAAGTTTAGGTGGAAACTATAATATATCAAAACCATTTACCAAGGATGAAATAGTTACTTTAAAAATACAGAAATAATATATTATTGAAAGATAAATAAAAATTTATTATAATTAATAAAATAGATAAACAGATTTTGTTATAAAGAAGGAGAAAATAACATGAGCATATATAGCAATTGGACAAATTATGTTGTAGAGTATGTAAAAGAAAATGGAGAACCTGCATTTTGGAAAGAGTATGCAAAGGTTGAAAAATCAATATATACAAAAGCCTTAGCAATTGATGGCGGTGTTATTAGTGGAAAGTTCTCTGAATTAGTTAAAGAATTTGACGTTAATGAAATTTACTTTATGGGATTCTTAGATGGAATAAATGAAAGTATAGATAAAGAATTAGATCTTGAAGCTATAGAAAGTGATTCAGAAGTTAGCTTCAAAATAGATTATGAAAAACTATACTTCAATATGCTTGATTCTAAAGCAGACTATCTTTATACATTATCACAATGGGATAGAATATTCTCACCAGAAAAAAGAAAAGAGATACAAAAAACTTGGAGAGAATCAAAAACAGTAATAAATGAAGTTAAAGTAGGTAGAAATGATGCATGTCCTTGTGGAAGTGGTAAAAAGTACAAGAAATGTTGCGGAAAATAATATAAACATTAGCCCTAGTGAATTTTTTATTCATTAGGGTTTTTTATATATGTATTATTGTAAGATATTCTATATATGGCTATGATATAATTAATTATATGATAAATTTACAGGGGGATTGTTTATGGATAAAAATATGAAATGGCTAAAGGAAAGTAGGGTTAATAGTACAATTAATTCACTTAAAAAGAATGGTATGAATGGCTATTTAGTAAATAGTCATGAAGAACTCATTGAGAAAATTAATGAACTTACCAATGATGGTGATACAGTAAGTTGTGGTGGTTCAATGAGCCTATTTGAAACTGGAGTTATTGATTATTTAAGAAGTGGAAAATATAATTTCCTAGACAGATATGAGGATGGGTTAAGTAAGGATGATTTGAAAAAATTATATAGAAACACTTTCTCTGCTGACGTATATTTTACTAGTACTAATGCAATTACAGAAAAAGGAGAGTTATACAATGTAGATGGCAATGGAAATAGGGTAGCAGCTATGTTATATGGTCCAGATAAAGTAATAATCATAGCAGGAATAAATAAAATTGTAGAGAATATTGAAGAAGCCATTAAGAGAAATGAAAGAGTATCAGCACCTGCAAATTGCAAAAGATTAAATAAAGTTACTCCTTGTGTAAAGGTAGGTCATTGTATGGATTGTTCAAGTGAAGATAGAATTTGCAATGAATATACTATAATAAGAAGACAGGGAAATAAGGATAGGATACATGTAATTTTCTTGAATGAGGAATTAGGATATTAATTAAAATACGAATATTAGAGTAAGTGCTTTGGCAAAATAAGTTAGTCTAAAATATTTTGCTAAAGCACTTTTTTATAACTATATGAAAAATAATGAAAATTAAAGAAAAGTTAAGAGAATGAAAGCTTATCTATCTATATATACTAATAGCATGGTTGAATAAAATGATATTTGAGGTAAAATATTATTAGATAATGATTGTTAAATAACAAACGTTGTTATGAGATTATAATTAAATAACTTTTAGAATATAATATAAGAATAAATTTTATTTAGGTGTAAATTATAGGAGGTCATGTATTATGAAAATTGCAGTAATAGGATGTACACACGCAGGAACAGCAGCGGTAGTAAATGCAAAACAACTTTACCCAGATAGTGAGATTACAGTTTATGAGAGAAATGATAATATATCTTTCCTTTCTTGTGGAATTGCTTTAAGTGTATCTAATGTAGTAAATGAACCAGAAAAATTATTTTATAATTCCCCAGAAAATTTAAATAACCTTGGTATAAACATGAGAATGAATTATGATGTAACTGATATTGATATGGATGAAAAAATAATCACAGCTACAAATTTAAAGACTGGTGATATAGTAAAAGAAAAATATGATAAATTAATTTTAACCTTAGGATCGTGGCCAATAGTTCCTAATTTTGAAGGAAGAAACTTAAAAAATATATTACTATGTAAAAATTATAGTCATGCAAAAACAATTATAGAAAAATCAGCTGATGCTAAGAATGTAACAGTTGTAGGAGCTGGATATATAGGGGTAGAACTTGCTGAAGCCTTTGAAATGAAAGGTAAAAATGTAACCCTAGTTGATGCAGAAGACAGAATAATGAGTAAATATCTTGATAAAGAATTTACAGATATAGCAGAGAATGAATTTAAAAAACGTGGAGTAAAACTAGCTTTAGGTGAAAAAGTTCAAAGGTTTGAAGGAGAAAATGGTATAGTATCTAAGGTAGTAACTGATAAAGGAAGTCGTGAAGCAGATTTAGTAGTACTTTGCATAGGATTTATACCAAGTACAAGTTTAATAAAAGGAAAATTAGACACTCTTCCAAATGGAGCAATAATAATAGATGAATATATGAGAACTAGTGTTAAAGATGTATTTGCAGCTGGAGATTGCTGTGTTGTAGAATATAATCCAGCAAGGGATAAGAGATATATTCCTCTTGCAACTAATGCTGTAAGAATGGGAACCTTAGTTGCTAAAAACCTAGTAAACCCAACTCTTAAGTATATGGGAACCCAAGGTACTTCAGGAATAAAGATATATGATAAATGTATAGCATCAACAGGGTTAACAGAAGAGGTTGCTAAGAAAACCACATCTATGGAGATTGACTCAGTAATGGTTAGTGAAAATCATAGACCAGAATTTATGCCAACCTATAAGGAAGCAACCATAAAGCTTGTTTATGACAAAGCTACAAGAAGAATTCTTGGAGGACAGATTATTTCTGATGAAGATTTAACTCAACACATGAATACCCTATCTGTAGTAATTCAAAATAACATGACCATAGAAGAACTGGCAATGACAGATTTCTTTTTCCAACCACACTTTAATAAACCATGGAGCTTATTAAATACTGTAGCTCTTAAAGCACTAAAGTAATATATAAGTTATATTATATATAATTTAAAAATAACTCATCATAATTAATATGGTGAGTTATTTTCATAGTAAAATAGATTGCTTTGATAAATTTAATAAAAGTAATGAGATAACAGTTAAAGTTTCTATGAAGTCTGTTTATTAGAGTTAGATTCGCTGGACTTACAATTATTATAAAAATTATTTAAAAAATTATAAACTTCTCCTGAATAAAATTTATCACTAGTATTTTTATCCATCTTGGACAATAAGACTTGGCGAGTAATAATATCATTTAGATTAACTTCTTTACAATTTTTCATAATATCGTACATTATCATAAAAGTCGTAGTTCTTTCAAGTCCTTCATTGCCATGGAAATGAAGCCAGCTGCCTTCAGGTTGATTTTTTACAACTTCCATAAAATAATTTACCATAGCCTCTGTAGGTAAATTTTTATATGTTACAGGAATACGAATATAAGATAATGAATAAGCTTCAGACTGCTCAGTTTCATTTTGAACCTTTGAAGGTATAATTACATCTTTAAAACCCTCTAAAGCAATAGGTTTATTAAGTGGGATAGATTTTAATCTAGAGTTTTCATCAGCAATGATTTCATTTACTGTTAAGCCTCTATTTGCATCGTTGTTAGCATTTTGCCAACTTACAGGAATCCCATCAATAAATCCATGGGATTCTTCTCTTAAGTCAATAATAGTTATAGGCACATTACCTATAGACTTCTTCATTAAAGGAACTCCAGTTTTAGAAAATTGACCACTACCAGAAATATTAAGCTTATCTAGACCAGACAAATTTATATTTTCTGAAGGAGTAATTTTATCTGTGCTCTTTCTAAAATATTTTGGTAATTCAAAAGCAGTTGGAGAATCAACCATTAACTTTACATCTGGAATAGGAGTAGCATAACATACAACATAATTAAAGGATAGAATTATAGTTAAAAAAGCAAATAAATTAATCTTTAAAAATTTTTTCATATTTAGACACCACCTATATAATATTTAATTAGTATCTATTATAATTTTACCTATGACATTCTAAATTATTCATAGTAAAATATAGGTATTATTGGTGTGGTGCTAGTATAGTTTATTGTAAAACTATACAAATAGATTAATATAAAACTATTTAAATATGGAACTATAAAACTAGAAAAATAGTTAACTATTTGTTCTGTTCATGCGGGTTTCAGAGATTTTACTGCTCAAATAGTATTATGAACTTATTAGTTAAATTAAAAAATTAGGAGGATGTTTAGTGAATATAACATTAATAACTGTAGGAAAAATAAAAGAAAAATATTTAAGAGATGCCATAGATGAATATTCTAAAAGATTATCAAGATACTGTAAGCTTGAAATAATAGAACTTCAAGATGAGAAAACACCAGATAATGCATCAGAAAAGGAAGAACTTCAAATAAAGGATAAAGAAGGTCAAAGCATATTATTAAAAATTAAAGATAATGCTTATGTTGTAGCCATGGATTTAAAAGGAAAACAAATTTCATCTGAAGAATTTGCAAATTTCATAGATAACTGTGGATTAGAAGGAAACTCTAATTTAGTTTTTATCATAGGAGGAAGCTTAGGTCTATCAGATCAAGTTATAAAAAGAGCTAATTATAAAATATGTTTTTCTAAAATGACCTTTCCCCATCAATTGTTCAGAGTAATGCTTCTAGAACAGATATATAGGGGATATAGGATAATAAAGGGTGAACCGTACCATAAGTAAAGGCGGTTTTCACTAAAAATGGATAAAGCTATATTTAAAAATATTTACAGTTGAAATAAAAGATAGAATAGTATATCATATAATTATTAATGCGCGAATAAGTAGAGGATTTATAGGAGGAAAATATGAATATTCTAACAATACCTGAGGGTAAGATATGTGATTATATAGATGGAAAATTTAGAGAAGATACTCCAGAGGAATATGTAAGACAAAATATTGAAAAAAGATTAGTAAATGAACATAAATATAATAAAGAAAGAATTAGAATTGAATATACTTTAAAGGCGGGAAGTAAAAAGCCAAGAGCGGATATTGTTATTTTCCCAGAAAATTGTGAGGAGAAAATACAAGAGAATATTAAAGTAATAATTGAATGTAAAAAAGAACAAGTAGAACCAAATAATAAGAGCGAAGGAATAGAACAATTAAAATCGTATATGTCTGTTTGTGCTAATTGTGAATGGGGAATGTGGACAAATGGAAAATATAAAGAAGTATTAAGGAAAGTAGTTAATGAAAAAGGAACGATTGAATTTATTGAATATAATGATATACCACCTGCAAGTGGAAAAATAGATGATATTGACAGACCGAAAAGAACTACATTAAGAAGTGCCGTAGAAGATAACTTATTATTTGTTTTTAAGACATGTCATAATTATATTTATATAAATGATGGAATGCAAAAACAACCAGCATTTTTTGAATTTTTAAAGATAATATTTTGTAAAATAGAAGATGAGAAGAATATACCACACCCATTAGAATTTTATTCTACTTCAAGTGAAAAACGTTCATCAGATGGTCAATTAAGTGTAAAAAATAGAATTTCACTAATATTTAATAGGGTAAAAAATAAATACAATAAAATTTTTGACATAAATGAAGAAATTAAATTATCTCCAAGGAGTTTAGCTTATATAGTAAGCGAATTACAAAGCTATAGTTTGTTAAATACTAATATAGATATTAAAGGAAAAGCTTATGAAGAATTAGTTGGTGCAAATTTAAGAGGAGATAGAGGAGAATTTTTTACGCCAAGAAATACTATGAAAATGACAGTTAAAATGATAAATCCTAAGGAAGGTGAAAAAGTACTTGATCCATCTTGTGGAACTGGTGGTTTTGTAGTTATGGCATTAAACCATGTAGTTGAAGAATTAGAAAGATGTATGGTTAAAGAGTTAGGTAGAGAAAAGGAACAGTGGAATTATGATGAGAGAAAGGTATTTCAAGATAAAATAAGTGAAGTAGCATTAGAAAATTTCTTTGGATTTGATATAAATCCAGATTTAGTTAAGGCAACAGAAATGAATATGGAGATGAATAATGATAGAGGAAATATATTAAGAACCGATTCATTGTTGCAACCACACGAATGGACTAATGATTTTAGGGAAAAGCTTGCTAAAGCATTAAATATTAATGTAAGCGATATAAGAAGTCATAAAGGAATAGAGTTTTTTGATGTAATATTAAGCAATCCACCTTTCGGAAGTAAAATACCAGTTAAAGACCCTTACATATTACAGCAATATGATTTAGCATATATTTGGCAAGTTGTTGAAGGAAAGTGGTGCAAAACTGAAAGATTACAATCATCAGTTCCTCCTGAACAGCTATTTATAGAAAGATGCTACCAACTATTAAAACCAGGTGGCAGATTAGGAATAGTATTACCTGATTCAATATTAGGATCCCCAGGATTGGAATATTTAAGATATTGGATTTTGAAAAATATGAAATTAATAGCAAGCATAGACTTACATGTTGATACATTTCAGCCACGAAATGGGACACAATGCTCGGTTTTAATATTGCAGAAAAAAACTAATAAAGAAAAGGAAGCGACTGAAAATGAGACTATAGACTATAATATATTTATGGCTATGGTAGAAAAAATAGGTCATGATAAGCGTGGAAATACTATCTTTATGAGAGATGAAGATGGTAATGAAATACTTATCGACGAAGAAATAAAAATAAGAGATGAAGATAAAGTTACAATAATTCATTCTAAATCTAAGATAATAGATGACCAAACTGTACTAGTTCCAGGAATATTTGAAGATTGGAAAAAGCAGGAGGGAATAGTGTGGTAGAAAGTGTTGAACTAAAATATAATATTGTAAAATTATCTGAGATAATGAATAAAGGAACAAGATTTGAAGCAACAGTATTTGATGTTAAAGGGAAAAAGGCTAGACAAATATTAAAAGGTTGTGGAAGCGAGATAGTTAATATTTGTGGTGAAAATGGACTAGCAACAGCCTATCATAGACCAAGATTTAAAAGAATATGGGTTGAAAAGTCAGCATACCCAATATATCAACCAGGGCAGATTTTAGATATTGACCCAATACCAAGTGGACATATATCAGAATTAACGGATACAGATATAAAGGCTTTGAGGGTAAAGAAAGGACAAATTTTATTAACGTGTTCAGGAACTATAGGTAACACATCTATTGTAACAGATGGATTAGATAACGAAATATTTAGTCATGATTTAATTAGAATAACTTGTAATAAATATGATGATATAGGATATATCTATACTTATTTAAATACTGAGACAGGTAGAACAATTCTTGAAACTAATAATTATGGGGCAGTAATATCTCATATTGAACCAGAACACTTAGAAAATGTCCCAATTCCTAATGCAAGTATAACTATAAAAGAGAAAATAAATATGTTAATTCAACAATCATTTAAACTAAGAGATGATTCTAATAAATTAATCAAAGAAGCTATATCAATTTTAAAAGATAATCTTAAGTTAACAGAGATTGATGAATTAGACAAAAAACTATTTAATGATTCAAATAATGTAGAAAATTTTTCGGTCAAATTAAGTGAAACTTCGTTAAGATTTGATGTATCTTTTTGCAAGCCTATATATAAAGAAATGTCTAATAGTATTAAAGAGAATGCTTATGAAGTTATTTCACTAGGAGATAAACAAATAACAGATTCAATAATACTAGCAGGTGTATTTAAAAGAATTTATGTAGAAAATAGTAATGGTTATCCATTTTTAGGGGGTAGGGAAATAACACAATTAAATCCCAAAGTAGATAAATATTTATCAAAGAAACACCATAAGAGTAGGTATGAAAAAGAACTTAAAATTTCAGAGAATACTTTATTAGTAACGGATAGAGGAACTATAGGAAAAGTTGCAATTACTCCAAAGCATTTAGAGAGTTATGCTGTTAGTCAAAATGTTATTAAGATAAACTGCGTAAACAACTTTATGGCAGGCTATGTTTATGCTTTTTTAGCAAGTGATTATGGAGTAAATCTAATAAAAAAAGAAACTTATGGTTCGGTTGTTGATATGATTGATGATAACAACCTAAAAAATGTAATGATACCTATATTAAAAGATGAAGAACAGATGAAAATAATTTCAGATAAGGTATTAGAAGCAAATAAAAAACGATATGAAGCTTTTATGAAAGAAGAAGAAGCAATTAAAATTATGAATAAAGAGGTATTAAAGATATAATTTGGGGAACTCTAGTTTTATGACTAGAGTTTCTTAATTTTTGGAGGTGATTTTATGAAAAAGTATATAACCATAGATATAAATAATTTTCTTGAAAAAGAATCAATAGAATTAATATGGGATTTGATATTTGCACAGGATATTAGTTCATTTTCATTGATAACAATTAAGTTGGAGGATAATACAATAAAAAGCTTAATATTTGAGAATGAGTATGAAAAAATAGAAAAAAAGTGTGGAGATAATAAAATAAAGATGAGGAAGATATTTAATAAATTAAGGATATATAATCAGCAAGATTTTTTACTAATGAGTGAATAAATATAAAGTAGATTATAAGGTGTAATAGTCAAGTTTATAAATATATATTATAAATACGAAGGTATACATTACTATAATGTATACTATTTTTTATTATTTTATAAGGAGTGTAAGTTATGAAGAGAATTTATTTAAAAGAGCACTTAAGAAAGTTAGAGGATTATTCTATAGAAGCTATTAACAGTATATCTGAAACTATTGAAATACTAGATGATAATTATGGAGCTAATAGAGATATAGATAATGATTTAGGTGGATATATACTTATTGCAGAAAATATCGTTGATATCGAAATGGTGAAACAAGATAAATTACAAGGAATAATACCAGAGTATACTGATTTAATCAAATGCAAGGAAGGAGTAAATTATACTTCTTCCTTGTTTTTACTTTCAAGTGATTATGCAATTGTAGTAATATGTACAGAAGAACTTTCTAAGTATTTAATCGAAAGGTGATAATTATGGCTCAAAAAGTAATTAAAAGTACTCAATACTGTAACATAATGAAACAAGGAAAACTTAGAGATAAAGAGTACACTTATTGTATTGAAAAAATTTATATTAAAGCAATGAGAAGGGATGAAATAAGGTTTAGTCTTTATAAAGATACTGTTAGAGCTGATAATAGGTATATTCCAAGAAGTCTTGATGTAACAGAGGTAGAGTTAATTGAACTAATAAAGAATTCAATTAAAGAAAAAGTTTTCTCAAATGAATTCATTGAATCATTAAAACAAGAAATAAATAAGTTATAAAGTCTTAATTGCTATTAATGGTAGTGATTAAGGCTTTTTCTATGTTCCAAGGGAGGTAAAAGAATGAAATATGTAATGTGTGTTGGAGTTATAAGAAAAGGACAAGTGATTATAAAAACTAATAATAACGAGGAGGTAAAGGTAAATGTTCAATCAAGATAATAGATATATGACAAGAGGTGTACAAGAAAAAATACCAGTGGAGTTACAGTTATTTATGTGGAATTGCATAGATGAATTAAAGACTAAAGGAGAAAAGCTAGATTATCTACAAGTATTTAATTTAACTAATGATAGGGTAGATGATTTATTCTTTCAGAAAATAGAACATAGTCAAGAGATACCTAAATATAATAAAGTTTTTAGAATATTTGCAGATGAAATTATAGATGCAAAGATTTTTGTAATAGATGATAAAACTCACTCTACAATGCTACTAGCAGAAGAATACTAAGGAGGTTTTAACATGAGAACATTAGTAAAAGAAAAGCCTTTTAGCTATCACAGTAAGGAACTTTTGGGAGTAATGCGTTTTGATTTCTATGATGGTAGATTAGCTAATCAGTGGAACCCAAGGGAGTTAATAATTGAGCTAAATAAAAGAAATGAAATAGACATAGGAAAGCTACAAGAAGAACTCAATTATATTCAGTTCACGTTAATAAAAGACTTGAATAAAGTTGTAGATCTATGTAATGGAATAGGGTATGATAATGAAACTTTAATTTACATAGAGCTTAAAGAAGGTAAATATGTTATTAAGCTAATACCTGTACTAGATAATTATTCTTACATATATGCTTATAAAAGATAGGAGGACAATACATGGATATAGTAACTGTAGTAAGAGTTGTTGGAACAATATTAACGGTGATAGCTGCTTCAATAGAAGCAATAGGAAAAAAAGAGTAATGAGTGTTCAATAATAACTAATAATTGTAATATCGTTGTAATTAAGAATTAATAATCTTAATACAGCGATATTATAATAAACTAATAGTAATATTTTTTTGTCCTTAGTATTTCTTAAAACAGGAAAGTAAAACAGTGATTGTTTCAACATTTGTAAAAGTAAGGAGAACAATGTTCTAAAAAATAAAAAGAACCCTAAAATCAAAACATTAAAATAAGGAACTTGAAATTAGGAATTGGGTCTTGGAAAATCCAACGGGGGGGAGGGGGGCATAAGAATCTGGAAAAATAAAAATTGAAATAGATAGTGGATCTATTTCAATTAAAAATAATAATAAAGATACAATAATTAAAAACTAAAAATATATAATCAATTAATAAATATAATAGTTATGGAAAACAATAATTGTTAAGTTGAAAAACATAATTATTTAAGAAATAATATTCAATTAATAAGTAATGATATTCAAAATTGATTTAAGAAGTAAAATTGAATTAAGTCAGAAAGTAGAATAAACAGATGAAATTGAATAGTTCAATCAACAGAAATACATCAAAAAACTACAATAAACCATCAGAAAACAGCGTTTTGGAAAAAGGTGAAGAAATGTGCAATTCAACATACAAAGCCTTCAATAAGGGCTAAATCAACTGTTTTTACTCAATGGTTCAAATATATATTATAAATCTGATAACAGAGTTAATGTTTCTAAAAGAGAAGCATTAACTCTTTTTATTAGGGCATTTAAGAAAGGAGCTTCTGATGTGGTTGGAAATGTATCATTTAAGAATTATTTAGCGAATTTTTCATTGAGTTATTCGCATGAATATTCATGTTGGAGCGGTTATTATTTTTAAGGAGGTGAAGCTAATGTATGCAATTAAAAAAGGAAGATTTTAATGGAGTGTATTCAACAATTTTTGAGCATCTGGGAGAAGATATTACTAGGGATTTATACAATTTATTTCGAGGACAACAATTTAATTTTCCAATGAAATTATACTCTAAAGAATATGTCTTAAGATACTTAAGTGAAAATTATGATGGAAATAATATAAGAAAGCTAGCAAGAAATCTTGATTATTCAGAAAGATGGGTACAAGTAATTATAAGTAAAAATAAAATAGAAGTAAAAGGGGATAAGTAAAAATGGAAGTATTAACGGTAATTTGTGCAATCATATTGGGTACAATAATCTTTTTAGGCATCAATACAATTTTTGATATATGGTATGTAGGTTGTGGTGCAATGGTAGGAGAATGGTTTGTCTGTGTTATAATATCAGGAATTTTAGTACAGTTTTTAGGGGGAATAGTTGGGGGATTATTTTCAGCATTGTGGTTTTTAATAAAAATTGTATTAATTATAGCAGTTGTCGGTGGAATTGTAATGTTTATTTACGACAAGCTTAGAGGTAAATAAGGGGGAATAAAACTATGAAAAAGAAAATAATGATTATTGCGACTATAGTAGTACTATTTATTATAGGATACATAGGGATGGGGAATAATGAAGAAAAGAGAATGATAGAAAATAGTGTGAAAGCCATAGAAGCAAGAGATTATGATTATGCAGAGGAAGCTTTAGGAAGTGTAGTAGATGGCAATAATAAGAAAGTAGACAAGCTATGGAATATTATAAAATGTTACAAAGGTGCACAAACAGAATTTTATGCAGGTAATATTGATAAAGCTAATGAATACTTAGATAACATGAATAGCCAGTATAAGAAGTATGATACATTAAAAGAAGATGTTGAAAATTTAAAAGCCGAGGTTAAAGAAAGAGAAACTTACATAGAAGAGCTAAGGGGAAAAATTCCTGAATATGAAAAGGTACTTAAGAATAAAGAATATGAGAAGTACAATGAAATTCAAAGCGACATTAAAGAAGTTGGCAAAAAAGACTTTTATCTTAAATTACCACAAGATATTTTAAATAAATTAAATCAGTTGGAACTTAGTTTGGGAGAAGGTATAGGAGAATATAATTCAATAAAAGCAGAAAAGCAGAAACAAGATGAAGAAAAAGAATTAAAAGCTACTGATGAAAAATTTACACCAGAAATGGCTAAAGAATATGCTGAAAAAGATACTAATATAAACACTGACAATACAAGATTAGAAATCATTCCTATACCAGAATATAACGAAGTAGGAAGAAAGTATTATAAGGTTGCTGTTTATTTAAAAGATAATAATGAATTGATATACTATTATTCAGTTTATGCAACAGGTGGAACACAGTTTTTAAGTTATAACTAAGTGTTAATAAAGCTTTATTTATCATTAGAGATAGATAAAGCTTTATTTTTTTTGATAAAATTAAGTAAAATAAAAATTATTTTTAAAGTAATTTTTATTAGAATAATGTTTTTATTGTTAAAGTTTATTGTAAAATATCGTTGTTATTGTTAAATTCATATTGCAATAATGACTATATTTTTATTATATAATAGAGGTAAGAATTTTTATAACAATAATTATAAAGAGGAGAAATTAAATCATGACGAAGATAAATGATAATAAAGATGATAGGAATAAGTGTGTAAATGAATGTTTGAATGGAGCTGATAAGTACTATTTATCTGGGAAATATGATGTATCTATTAGAACTATTGATAGATGGATATCTGATTCAGGTGTAAGTAAGGTAGAACTTAGGATTTCAAGAAGACATGACAAGATTCCAATGGATATACAATATGAAGTATTTGAAGCCTTAAGTAGTAATCCTATATTTTATGGATACAATAATTCAGAATGGAATGTAAATAGAGTTATTAATTATATAAAAAGGACATATGGCATTGAAGTTAATAGGAGAATGGCAACAGCTTTAATTGAGGATGCGATAAATTTAGACTATATCTATACAATAGACCAAGTTTATGATGATATAGGAAGGTTAGATGAACTAGGCTATAGTGTAGTGTTACTAGATTTTATTAAAATTGGTAGGATTAAAAGATTAGAGGTAGAACCATTAGGTATAAGAGATTATACAGATGATATACTTGATGTTAATCTTGTAATTGCTAGAGCTGATGAAAATGTATATTTAGATGTGATTGTATCGGAATTAGAAATAATTGATAAAGAAAAGGGAGTTACTGTATATAAAGCTAGTGATAAGCAAAATATAATTAAACAAGAGATTCAGAGAAAGTCAATTGTAAATGATAAATATGAATTATTGAAAAAAATAAAGGAAGCTGAAAGTAGAGAGAACATTGTATTTATAAGTACATATGATAAAGATATCGAAAAGCTACAAAAAAAGAGAAGTAATATAAAATATTTTATTGTAGATGAAGTCATATATAGTGAATTACTACAAAGTAAGTATGAAGGTGAATATGTTAAATCAATACCACAGTATATGTATGATGATAATAATAGAAATAGACGTTTTAGGAATGTAGCAGATATAAGCAAGACAATAGAGGGAAAGGTAGAATCATATGTCTTAAAAGTTGCTAATGATAAAAATGACATTAAAAATAATATAAAAATAGAAAATGAAAAAGAAGATTCATTACGTATAACAGGTAAAAATGAAGGAAAACCCTTTAAAATATTAAATTCAGACTTAATATATAACATTTAAGACAGAGGAAATGGTTCTCTGTCTTTTATTTTCAAAATAATTCCATTGAGGTGAGAAAAAAATACCCATATCATATAATAATTCTTGTAAGCAACGAAGATAAACGCCGAGGAGGAATAAAAGATGATAAAGAGAAATAATGAATTTAAAAATGAGGTTATGAAAGGGTTAACAGTACTTGAAAAGATGGACAGACCTATAGAAATTAGGATGATTAAGACTAATGATGGAACAAGAAGTGGGTATTATCAAGATAAGGAGAAACTTATCAATGATATTGAAAGATATGACGGAGTTGATAACATCTTCTTCACACTAAATGATTTTTCAGAGGACTTATTAGCTAGAGGGAAAAACAGGTTACTAAAGTATGCTAAAAATACTACTACTGACCAAGAGATAGAAAGAAGAAAGTTACTTCTTATAGATGTAGATCCAGAAAGACCGGCAGGTATATCTTCAACTAATGAGGAACTTGAATCAGCCAATGAAGTACTAAAACAGGTAGTTGGATATTTAAGTGATAATGGATTTCCACAACCGGTAATTGCTTGTAGTGGCAATGGTGGTCATGCCTTATACAAACTAGATGTACCTAACACTAAGGAAGTAACAGAACTAATCAAGGAGTTCTTGGTTACTTTAGATAAGAAGTTTAGCAATGAAAAGGCTAAGGTAGATAAAACAACTTACAACGCTTCAAGAATAACTAAGCTATATGGAACAATAGCTTGCAAGGGAGAGAGCATAGAGAATAGACCACATAGAAGGTCAAGAATAATAGAAAGTCCTGATGAATTTGATGTTGTTGAGGAAGATTTAATAAGAAAGGTAATCTCGATGGAAAATGAAAGTGATACAGTTAAAGATGAGATAAAAGTAAGTAAAGGTTCAACTAATAAAAATACTACAAATGGTAGTATAAACATTGAAAAATGGCTTGAAAGATACAACATAGACGTATCACATGTAAAAGAGGAGTCAGATAGAACTTGTTATGTACTTGAAAAATGTCCTTGGAACTCAAGCCATACAGATAAATCGGCTTCCATAACACAATTTCATAATGGAGCTATTAGTGCTAAATGTCATCATGATAGTTGTTCACATGAGAATTGGAAAACTCTAAGGGAACGTTATGAAGGTAAAAAAGACAAGGGTACAAATTGTAAAGAGGATAAGAAAAGTCAAGCTGATATGATGATTGAGTTAGCAATGGAAGCAGGAGATATATTCTTTCATGATGAGTTAGTTGAGAAATATGTTGCTATCGAAAGTAACGGTAATCCAGTAGTACATAAAATTAGTTCACAAGACTATAAATCTTTTTTAGTGAAAAGGTTCTTTAAGGAAACTAAGAAAGCACCATCAAAAGATTCAATCAATCAAGCTGTTGGAGTCTTAGAAGCATTAGCTCAATATGAAGGAGAAGAGATTAACGTTGCAAAGAGGTGTACTAAAAAAGATAACGCAATTTACTATGATTTAGGAGATAAGCAATGGACTTTTATTAAGATTACCAAGAATGGTTGGGAAAGTGACAATAGTGGACAGATATTATTTACAAGACGAAAGACAATGAAAGAACAAGTTTTACCTGAGAAGTATGATGATATTTCTATACTTAATAAGCATTGTAGGTTTAAAACTGATGAAGATAAAGTTCTACATATTGTAAGTATCATTACTAAGTTTTTACCTATAGGAAATCCAATAGTGGTTTACCATGGAGAAAAGGGAGCATCAAAGACAACTACAATGAGAATGGATAGAAGTATAGTAGATCCGTCAGCAAGAGATGTTATTTCAATGCCTAAGAGTGGGACTGATTTATCATTGGTTCTCCATAATAATTACCTACCATGTTTTGATAACATAGATAGTATTTCAGCTGAAAAAAGTGACATATTATGTACAGCGGCTACTGGTGGAGGCTTTAGTAGAAGGAAGCTATACACAGATGATGAAGAGACTATATATGAGTATAAAGTTCCAGTAATTCTTAATGGAATAAATGTTGTAGCAACAAGACCTGATTTACTTGATAGAAGTTTACTCTTGGGGTTAGAGAGAATATCAGAAGATGAAAGAAAGGAGGAAAGCGAAGTGTGGGAAGAGTTTAATAGAGATAAACCTAAAATGTTAGGTGCTATATTTAGTACAATTTCTAAGGCTATGGATATTTACCCAAATGTTAAACTAAGTAAATTAGGAAGAATGGCTGATTTCACTAGATGGGGATATGCAATAGCTGAAGCTTGTGGAATTGGTGGAGAAAGATTTTTAAATGCATATCTTGATAATCAGTATAAGGCTAATGATGAAGCAGTTAGTTCGAATCCAATAGCGGTAGCCATAGTTAGACTTATGGAGAAAACTCAATCATTTGAGGGTTCTGCATCAAAACTGTTAGAAGTGCTAAATTCTATAGCAGAGGAGGAAAAAATTGATACTCAATCAAGATTATGGGCAAAAGAACCTAATGTACTAAGTAGGAGGTTAAATGAACTAAAATCTAATCTTCTTATGGAATGCATAACATTTTCTACAAGTAATACTAGTTCAGGGAGAAAAATTCAAATACGTAAAAGTCCGAAGAATCTTATGGAAAGACAAGCCGCTATGGATAAATCAGTAATTAATGATTTAATGAAAGCTGAACCAAAAGAGATAGAATTCTAATTTAATAATGACATTATCGCAGTTCAATACTTCGATAATGTCGATATTTTCAGATTAACTAAGGGAGCAAGCAGGTTAGTAAATATAGATAAAAGGAGAAGAATATTATGGATAAAGAAGTAAAAGTTGATGAAATCATTGATATTATATCAACGATAATTCTAGAGTATGTGGAAGAAAAAGTGGAGTGTAGTACTTAGTTACAAAGGCAAAACCTATGCCAACTAATAAAAAATGAAAATATTGAAGTTGCTGAAGTATGGAAGTATAAAAATAAAAAACAGTAAAGATTATCTAAAGAAGTGTGTGATTAATCAAAGGTTTTCAAGAAAGAACTTCAATTATGAAGATAAGATTATACTTGATTATAGTGAGCAGGATTAAGCAGATGTAATGATTTATTATATTAAATATATATTATTAATGTGGTTAGGGGGTTTCTAAAATAATTCTAGAAACCCTAAGTATTAACTATGTACAAGAGAGGAAGTGTGTTATGAATAGAAAGAAGATAATAGCAATATACACTAGGGTTTCTACATTGGAACAGGCAGAAGAAGGTTACAGTATAGATGAACAAGAAAGATTGCTGATGGATTATTGTAGAAGGAATAACTACGAGGTTTATAAGTGTTATTCGGATAGAGGTATTAGTGGTAAGGACATTAAACATCGACCTGCACTAAAGGAATTGCTAAAGGATGCTGAAGACAAGAATTTTGATATGGTAATTTCATGGAAGATTAATCGTATTAGTCGTAAACTTGCAGATGTATTAAAGATTATAGATACCTTTGAAAAGAATAACATTACATTTAAATCTTACTCAGAGCCTTTTGAAACAGATACCCCAGCAGGTAAAATGCAATTTCAGATGATGGCACTTATAGGGGAATTCGAAAGAGGTACAATAGCACAGAATGTTAAGATGGGAATGTGTGCAAGAGCTAGACAGGGTCTTTGGTGTGGAAATAGAGTTTTAGGTTATGATTTAGTTCCCATGGAAGATTCAGAAAAAAAGAAGAGGAAAGAAACTAAACTACAGATAAATCCAGAGGAAGCAAGAATTATTAAACTAATATTCAGTATGTATGCTAATGAAGGAAAAGGATATAAAGCTATAACTACTAAACTTAATTACTTAGGATATAAGACTAAGAAGGGAAATGATTTTTCAGTAGGTTCAATTAAAGATATACTTACTAATCCAGTATACATAGGTAAGATAAGATATAACTTAAGACAAGAATGGAGTGAGAATAGAAGACGTAATATTAATCCAGAACCAATAATAGTAGATGGAATACATGAAGCTATAATTGATATGGATACATGGGATAGGGTACAAGCTATAATGGAAGAAAAGAAGGGTAAGCCTTCAAGAATCTATGACGGTGAGTATCCATTAACAGGAATATTAAAATGTCCAGTGTGTGGTGCTGGAATGGTAATAATGAGAAATGGTAAGAAGAGAAAAGACGGAACTAAAGCAACATACTATGCTTGTGGAGCATGGAAGAATAAAGGAACAGCAGTATGTAATAGTAATGCAATAAATGTAGAGAAAGCAAATGAGTATGTTTTTGAAAAGCTATCGGAACTGTTATCTAATGAGACGATGATAAAGGCTATTGTAGCTAATATAAATAAACAAAGAAAAACTAGAGTTGCCCCTGCTAAAAAGGAAACTCAAAGAATAGATAAAGAACTAGAAAAGTTAGACAAAAAGAAGGGAAAAATATTTGAAGCATATGAGGATGAGTTAATCTCTAAAGAAGAGTTCTTCAGTAGGAAGGAAGAATTAAACGAAAAAATACAAAGATTACTAGAAGAAAAAGAACCTTACACAGTAGCGATAAGCGAAGATACTGAGCAACAAGTACCCTATGAATTAATAAAGAGTGTACTAGAAAACTTTAGTATGCTTCTTGAAAAGAGTGGTAGTAGGGAAGAAAAGAAACTATTAATTCACATGATAATATCAGAAATAACCATTAACAGACTAAGAGAAATAGATTCAATAAAGTTAAAAATAAATGATAATTTAATAGAGTATATAAGTAAACAAGAAGGAGTATCTAAGAAGGGTACTCCTTCTTGTTTTATTTTAAGAAATATTGGAATAAATACTTTAAATTTAGAGATTGCTATATAAGTTAAAATGGTATAATTATCTTATGGAATTTAAATAGATAAATTTAAAAAAACTATGGGGAGAGATAGTATATGGCAATACCAACATATGAAAGAATAATGCTTCCATTATTAGAAGTGTTAAGAAGTAATGAGATCTATACTAATAATGAATGTATTGAGATATTGGCTAGAAAATTGAATATTACAGAAGAAGAAATGAACTTATGCTTTCCAAGTGGTAAAAAGAGAGTATTTTATGATAGAGTAAATTGGGCAAAAACTTATATGAAGAAAGCTGGACTAGTAGAGGCACCTAAAAGGGGTTTGGTTAGGATTACTAAATTAGGATTAGAATTGTTGCAACAAAATCCAAAGCAGTTAAAATCTAAAGATTTATTAAGATATGATAGTTTTTATGAATTTGTAAGTTCAAGTAATAGAGATCAAAATCATAATGAAAATAATGAAGTAGCATTAAATGAAAAAACACCATCAGAAGAAATTGCAAATGCTTTTGAAGATTTAAAGACCTCATTAGCAGATGAAATATTAGAAAAAATCAACTCATGTTCATTTGAATTCTTTGAGAAATTGGTAATAGAGTTATTGATTAAGATGGGATATGGTGGTTCAAGAGAAGAGGCAGGAAGAGCAACTAAGAAAACAGGTGATGAAGGTATAGATGGAATAATTAATGAAGATAGACTTGGTTTAGATAGTATATATATTCAAGCGAAAAGGTGGAAGGATACAGTAGTTGGGAGACCGGAAATTCAAAAATTTTCTGGTGCATTAGATACTCCAGGAGCAAGTAAGGGGATTTTCATAACAACTTCAACATTTTCTAAAGAAGCTAGAGCGTATGTTAAGGCTATAAATACAAAAAATATAGTTTTGATTGATGGTATGCAGTTAGCACAATATATGATTGAATTTAATGTTGGAGTATCAACAGAAATAATATATGAGGTTAAAAGAATAGATACAGATTATTTTATTGAAGAATAAAAATAATATGTTTATAATTAAGGAGAATTTAAAAATGTCGTTAGCAAATAGTTTTCAGGACTTTAAGAGGGAAATTGAACTTATAATCAAGCAAAATCCTTTAGAATGTGAGCTATACTCGATTGTTTCATCCATTATTCGTGAAAGAGATAATAGTAAAAATATTTCAATAAGGGATGTATCTAACATTCAGGGTGTGTATAACCATCAAAATCAAAAAGATAGAATGTATAAAATTAGTGAAAATGAATATGGTGCTTCTGATTTTTTGATAATGGATTCAAGTTACAGCTATTCAAAAAGTGATAAAAACAAGATTTTGGGTTCAATTGAAGTAAAGGCTGTATATTTAAACTTAGATTTAGAGATAAGGAATAAGGGAGAACAGTTTTTTGGTGAATTAAAAACATTTGGAAATCTAATTTATACAAATGCATTAGTATGGCGTTTATATAAATATAATTCAAATTCAAGACAAGGAGAATTATTATGGGAAATAAAACTTGGTAAATATTGTTTTGATAATCAATGTACCAAACAAATATCAGATAATGATAGAATAATTTGGGAAGATATTAGAGAATGGCATAATCTATTGATAAATTTAGAGAAAATTGTATGGAAGTAAAATTAGATATAATATAAAGATCTCACTTAGAGGTGATACGGAGAACCATACCATAAATGATGGAGCTCTTTTCTAATCACAAAGAGGAATTGTCCTAAAATTATCGAATAAATATATAATTAGAACTATTTATATATTTGGGAGGATTTTATGGAAGATAATACAGAAAAAATAAAGTTAAGTTTTTGGAAGAAAATAATAGGTAGCATTCAAGGAATAGCGCATTATGAGAATGTGTTAAAAGAAACTACTGGGAAGGCAGTACTATATTTACTATTAATATCGCTGTTTCTTGGAGCTATTGGATCTATAAGAGGATCTATTGAGGTTAATAATGGCATATCAGAGCTTATACAAATATATAATGACAATTGTCCAAACTTTGAGCTTATAAATGGAGAGTTAAGTGTTGAGGGCAGTATGCCAATGGTTTTATCAGAAGATGAAGATAATTATATTATTATAGACACAACTAACAGCACAAATCCTGATGTTTTAAATTCTCATAATAAAGGTATTTTAATACTAAAAGATAAAATGATTCAAAAAGAGAACCAATTACAAACTCAAGTAACCGAATTCAAATCATTACAAGGATTAACCATTAATAAAGATATAATATATAGCTATTTACCTTACGCGAAGATTATTATACCATTTATTTTTATTGTAAGTATTCTTGGATATTTCTTGGGTGGACTCTTAAGTGCTCTATTGTTAGCTCTATTTGCTCTTATAATCAATGGAATTTTTAAAACAAAGTTGAAATATGGACAGTTGTATAGATTAAGCATTTATGCACTAACTACTCCGCTTATAATAAATACAATCTTGAAAATTTTAAGTATAGAACATTTTAGTTTCTATTGGTTAGTATATCATACTATAGCTTATATTTATATTGGCTTTGCACTGAACAAACTAAAAAGTTCTAAGAATAATATTTCATTAGATTAGGTGTATAAATCAAATAAAAAGGTTAATGTCATAAATATTACGGTCAATGGTACCGTAAGTAACCATGACTCTCTATATTATATATGTTTAGGGTATTGAAATTCCCTTTATGATATGCAATGAAAAGTATATTAAGGTTAAAAAATGAAGCTACAGATTGTATAAAAATCTGTAGCTTTTTCTACGTTAATCAGAATTGAAGATATATAGTCCATATTGTAATCGGATTTACATTATAGTTATCTCATAACCAGTCAATATATTATATAGAAAAAACAGTGGTTTATCAATATAATATGTTAAAAAGCTTGAAATAATGAGTGTTAAGTAGATAATATATATGGATCCTATTTGGATGTATTTTGTACATTTGTAATAACTAACCTAAATGAATATAATTAATTTCGTTGGTTAGGAAATTTGTAAATTGAAATTGAGGTGTTGATTATGTTGTCAATGTTAGCAGACTTAAGAGAAAGTGACAAGATACAGTATGGTGCTAAAGCAAGTGCGTTAGGAGAGTTAATAAGAAGCGGAGAAAAGGTTCCAATTGGTTTTGCATTATCTTTAGAATTTTTCATGCGGTTTCTTGAATATAATAATTTTTCCTATAGTGCTGGAGACTATTTAACTTATAATGCAGAAATATGCAAAGTAATATTAAAAGGTTCATTTTCTCCTGATATGGAGAGGGGGTTACTTAAATTTTTTAATTGTATACAAGGCATGGGACTGAAATATGTAGTAAGATCCTCTGCTCTGTGTGAAGACAGCGATAACTATAGCATGGCAGGAATGTTCGATTCATTTATTAAATTGAATACTTTTGAAGAAGTTAAGACTGCAATAAAGAAGTGTTATGCTTCATTGTTTAGTGATAAGGTAATAGCATATTTCATAAAACAAAATTTAAATTTGGATGAGCTAAAAATGTGTATAATAATTCAGCAATTCGTTGAAGGTTGCTATTCTGGAGTAAACTTTTCTGTGGATACTATTGATATGGATGAAGAAGTAATGCATATTAATGCTGTAAAAGGCTTATGCGAAGATTATGTTAACGGTAAAGTAAATTCAGCTTTTTATAAAATCTATAAAAAATGTGGAGCCATACTTGAAGAGAAGCTTCCGAAGGGCAGTAACGTTCTGCCAAAGAATTTAGTAAATGAACTATATGAGTGCACATTAAGAATTGAGAAAACCTTCGGTAAATATCAAGATATCGAATGGACTATCAGAAATAAAGAGATATATATTCTTCAAGCTAGGCCTATAACAACTTTTAAAGAAAAAAAATTTGAAATTATTTGGTCTGATAAAAATGAGGGTAATTATACTTGGCATAGAGAAGGGGAAAAACCTTTGGAATTGTTAATCAATGAGATTAACATAATCCTGGGAGAGGCATTAAATAGAGGATGTTATGACACTGGACTTGAAGAATTTTATACAGAGTACTGTATTCATAATGGATATTGGTATTATCGAGATAAGGAAATGCCAAATCATAAGGTACAAGAGCAAAGCTTTTTAAGTTCATTAAGTAAGTTTTATGTTAAAAATCAAAATATATTCCAAGATGTAGTACTGCCGGAATTATTGATATTGAAAGAGGAACTGGATAAATATTTATTTAGAGACTTGTCTCAAAGGGAAGTAGCAGAGTTCTTGGACAAGTCCTTACAGTACATGGAATACTTAGCAGAAAAGCATCAACCAGTTACTCACGGATGTGATTATTTAGAGGATTTTATGCAATACTGCAGAATAATACAAAATGATCTTAGTGTAGAGGAGTTATATGATTTAGTTTTTAACATCAGTATATTAAATAAAGAACGAGGATTCTATATTGAGATGGCAGATGAGGTGAATTCAAATCTCATATTAAATAAAATCTTTAAAGACTGCAGGCATGATGAACTTTTGTATGCTAGGCTTAAAAATATCCCAGAGAGCAAAAAGCTGCTTAAATTAATAGATGATTATATTGCTTTGTACGGAATTTGTAATTTGGAATGTGATATCAATAGTGACTATCTAGAGCCTATATTAATGGAAGCGCCGTACAAAGTAATAGGACACATTCGTAGATTTCTAAAGTTTAATAGTGACAGCTTTAAAAGGTCTATTGAAAGATCTTTAGAAAATAAAAAAAGGATTAAATCCATTATACTAAGCCAATTAGGAGAAGAAGATTCTCAAGAATTTCTAAGTAAGCTTGAATTAGCAGAAAAAGCATATTTAGCAAGAGATAATCATCATTACTATTTTGAGCGAATGACAAGATCATATCTTCGATTGGCTATTACTGGGGCTGAAAAAGTATTATTAAGAAATAAACAAATTCAGCATAGCGGAGACATGTATTTTCTTACCATAGATGAATTGAAGGAAGGACTAATACAAGGAAGGGATTATAATAAGCTTATTAATGAAAGAAAAGGGTTATTTAATTATCAAAAAAAGCTGTTAGCACCTCCTATTATCGGAAAAGCGCCTGTTGAAAAGGCAGATTATAAAAATCAAAATGATGAAAATGGCATAGGAAAATTACGTGAACAGGATATTATTTTAAAAGGGATTCCAGGCCTAAGAAAAAAGGTTAAAGGAAAGGTTAAAATCGGATTGCCTGTTTATTTAAATGAAGATAGCATTTTAGTACTTCCATTCACAAGATGCGGAGAACTTGAGCCCATAGTTGGCCATGTAATAGGCATAGTTGTAGAAGTAGGGTCGCCTTTTGAGCATATAGGAATCCTTGCTAGGGAGCTGAATATACCAGTGCTATATAATGTAGAAAATGCAATGAGCATCTTTAGGGATGGAGATGAAGTTCAGTTAGATGGTTTTACAGGTGAAGTTAAAATCATAAAATCCGAGCTGTAGAAGTAAATTAATTATTAACATAGTTGAGAAATTTTTCTATTTAAATGATTTACCAAATCATTTATGTGAGATATAATAATTATTAATCAATTCTTAGAAAATATAAATTAATTAAAAAATGAGTTAACTCAAGCGATAAATATGATAATGATTGGATTCCCAACGTTGAACATCGTGGAAACGATTGCGGGGAAAGGATTTGAAGAAACGTTGAATTTTTATAATTTTGCATAAAAGGAAGGTAAAATGGAAGATTTACAGCTTGATTTACTGTTTCCAATTAAGGAGAAGGCTTAAGAATAAGTTCTAAGGGTAAGGCAGATTAACTATTACAAAGAAAGAGGTGCTTAAATGGAAGATATTAAAATCGACTCAGCATTATCATTGGTCGGTTATAATTGGCGTGTGCTTGACATACAAAACAATACGGCTTTGATTATAACCGAAGATATTATAGAACAACGCCCTTACCATGATGCTTATAAAGATATAACATGGGCTGACTGCGCGTTAAGAAAATATCTTAATGGTGAATTTTATGACAAATTCAACGCAACTGATAAATCAAGGATAATTCCGGTAATAAATAAAAATCTTGATAATCAGTGGTATGGTTCAAAGGGCGGAGCAGATACGGAAGACAGTATATTTTTATTAAGCATTGAGGAAGTGTGCAAATATTTTGGTGATAGCACTTCAAAACTGTATAACCGAGGGAAAAATCAAAGATATTGGTTTCAAAGAAAAGATGAAAACAACAGTAAGCGAATAGCAAAACTTCTGGGTAAAGAAGGGAGTTGGTGGTGGTGGCTTCGATCACCCGGTCGCGTTAATGTAAAAGCCGTGTACATCTTCGGGACTGACGGTAATATAGGTATACAAGGCAACAATATATTGAAAGGTAACATCAGTGATGGCAAATGTACAGGCGGTGTTCGTCCTGCTTTGTGGCTAAAGCTTGAATTGTAAATCTTGGGTAACTTTTAAAGTGGCTTTACTATAATTACAGCATAGAATAATTAAATTTAAAGGAGAATTAAAAAATGAGCAAGTATGAAAATGCAATGAAACTTATGGAGGAACGTTGTGGAAATGGCAAAGAGGAAGTTATTGCCCTTGCGACAATATCACTATCCTCAAGCGCTGCCGGTAATCCTCGTCCTGCTGTCCGTATGGTATGCGCTTATTATGAAGACGGTGTATTTTATGTTTCTACGGATGCAAAAAAAAGTAAAATGCTACAAATTGAGAAGAACAACCAGGTTTCTGTCTGTGGGTTAGATTGGTATGCGTTCCAAGGTACGGCTGAAAATCTCGGTTGGGTCAAGGACGAGAAGAATGCGGAAATCAGAGCGAAATTCAAAAAAACTTTCGATTGGTTCGATGAAGTTGGCGACGAAGACAATCCTAACTCAATCGTTCTGCGTATCTCTCTCACAGAGGGTACGATTACTGACAATGAAAAAAAATACGGTGAACATCAGTATGAAATTGATTTTATCAATAAAACGGCGAAATAAATCCGTAAAGAATAAGCAGTTTCTAACTTGAGATCAAAAAAATTACACTACCTGATTATAAATATTCAATTAAGACCAAGTGTGGTTTATAGCTTTAGGCATTGATACGAATGCCTAAGGCTATTTTTGCAAGTGGAAATAACGTATCCTAAGTAATACTAATTTACAAAATATGTTACAATTAAAGAGGAAGAATAATTTTTATATGTAAGACAAATAAGAATCTTGTGTTAAGGAGGTAAAATAAATGGCAAGAGGAATTATTATTTTTGGTTCATCTGGCTCTGGAAAAACAACATTAGGAAAATTGGTTGCAGAAAAACTTAAATTCCCTTATTTTGATATAGATGATTATATTTATGCACAATGGGCTAATACGTTACCTTGTAAAGTACTTCTGCTAAATGGAGATGAGGACTTAAATAAGAATGTTCAAATAATAGTACATGAATATTTGAAACAAAATTCTCAAGGATAAATTTATGAAGATGGTAGAAAAAGGAGTGGTAATGTGCGAATTATTAAAGAGGACCTTTACTCTACATCATTTATCAGATAAAACAAAGGTAATTGAAGAAATGAAGCGGGTATTAAAGACTAATGGGATTTTTATTATAAATGAGATGTTCTGTGATCATCAGAACGAAGCTCAGATGTCACATGTTTATGTACATCATATAGGTGCAGATATTGATATGATTACTAACCGAATGAATCATAATTACACCTATAGAAGAGAAGAAATAAAGGAAATTATAAGATCACAGGGCATTAAAATTCTTGATGCTTTCGAATTTAAATATAGTGATGAGATTAGTACAAATACAGATGAGTTTGAAGAAATATACACTGCTGTTGGGAAAAGGATAGAAAATATAAAGCAGTCACCAAGGTATGAAGAAATAAAGAAACGTTTTGAAGACCTGAAGGAATGGATGAACAAGTATGGCTTAGCAGGAGCTACTCAATTAATGATTATTGGAAAAAAATAGACGGATATAAACTTACCCTTTCGTTACAGAAAGCGCTACTATTAAAGGAATATAATCATATTATTAAACTGATTTAGAAATTTAGATTGAGGAGGCAGATATATAGAAATGAAACACATAATTCAAATAATATTTACAGTTATAGTGGTGTGTACTATTGTTGTTACAGCAATAAAAGTGATGAAGAAAAACCATAAGGAAACTTATATGTCTGAAGGTATGATCCTTGGATTTGTAATCGGCGCTATTTCTAGTTATTATATAATGAATGCACTTATATGTACGCCTATAGGAATGTTTTTAGGTATTGAGGTTGGAAAAAATATAAAAAGAAATAGTTAAAATGATATTTCATTAAATAAATTATATTAGGAGTGTTGTTAAGAACCATACCGTAAGTGATGCTCCAAATCTTTAATTTGGTGAGCAGAACTTATACACCGTATAAATAAATGTGAAAAATAGCTTTAGCCTTTGACATGAATTGGCTAAAGCTATTTTTATGACTAAAATGCCTTATCATAAGTAATATTAAATGAGAAATGTAATAAACGGTTATGTAATAATTATAGTAAATCAGAAAAAACTTTTAATATAAAAATGTCGCAAATTTAAGTTTCATTCGTTATATTAGTTGAGAGTACTCTTAAAGGATAAGGAGTGATTAAGTGAAAGCTTCGTCAAATGAAAATTTTCAAAATAATATGTTAGAACAGCTTTATGATGTTTACGAACATAAAATGTATGGCATAGCATATTCAATTTTAAATAACGTGGGTCAAGCTGAGGATGCAGTTCAAGACGCATTTATAAAGTTAATTCCATATCTAGGAGATATTAATAGTGTAGTAAGTGTACAGACTAAACGATTAATAACATACACAATAAAAAATATTGCAATTGATATATATCGTAGGAATAGTAAAGAATCTGAACTATTTACTAAAGGGTTAGACGAACCAATGATAAGTGAAAATCAAAAAGAAATTGCTTATGTAAAAGCTGTAGAAGATAGACAAATCGTCGTACATTTACTTTCTAGTTTGCCATCAAAATACCGTGAGATAATTAGGTATCGGTGTTATTACGAACTTAGTTATAAGGAGATATCACTATTGTTAAATATCAGTGAAAAGGCAGCAGCTAAAAGATATGAACGTGGAAGAAAGTTGCTAAAAGAACTGATGGAAAAAGAAATGATAGGAGATGAATTGTATGGATAATAAAATTGATATTGATAGAATGGCGTATCTTATAGGTGAAGAAGATGCAATGGGAGAACTAGATAAATTTACAGAACCACATGGTTTCTCAAAAAAATATGAAAGTGAGAAGAGGAAAATGATTAAAAAGGTAAATAGTATAGATCCTATTCCTATGCCTAATAGAAAATGTAAAGGAATGACAAGGAAAAAGACTATAGTGCTTATTGCAGCCATTACAGCCACCTTAGCACTATCCTTAACAGCTTATGGGATAAGTAAAGGAATTATATTTACAACAACTAAGAACGAAGAAACAGGAATTACTACTGTCGAGGCTCAATCAGAAGTTCCTATTGAAGGAATACCACTAATCAATATAACTCCCGGATATCTTCCAGAAGGATATAAACAATATAAAGGAGATACCTCCAAATATTTTCTTAATGGTGACGCTTCTGCAGGAGGTGGTGAGATAATAATATATCAATGCGATTATGTGTATGAACCTCCAAAGTATGAAAGTATAGAGGAAACTACTATTGGTGGTGCAAAAGCGCTGATTACCACATACAAAGCTGGAGATAGTACTATCGATTTATGTTATGAAGGGGATGGGCAAATTATTAGAGTTCGTGGACTTAATGGCATTTCTTTAGAAGAACTTAAAAAAGTGGCAGAAAATATTAAATACGAAGTAATTCCAGGAAAATTCATGGTGCAATATAATTCAGCTACTCATGAATTTATTGATAGAACAGGAGACACTACTGAGCAGCCAATTCCTGCTGATGGTATACGTGCTATGGGAGAAGAAATAACTAGTAAAAAGTCTGCTCTAACTTATATTGTAAAAAACGCTGAAATTATGGATAAATTACCTGCATTAGATAAAAGTGATTTCCATAATTATGATGAGTATTCTAAAATGATAAATAAAGATGGAACATTAAAGGATTATAAAAGAGTTTCTATTAAATGGGAAAATAATGAAATGAAGAAAGTTACTGAAACAGCAAAATTAAAGTTTGCTTACGTAACTGTAATCATGACAAATAATTCTGATACAAAATTAATAAACGAATTTATTAATCCACAAGTTGAGCTTAGGACGAAAACACCAGATGGCACCCTTGAAGCTTTTACTAATAATCGTGATTTTAGTAGCGACCTTGCAAAAATTAAAGTACCAATATATTTTGATCAACTTAAGCATGAAGAAACTAAGAAATCAGATATTGATCAAACAGAGCTTGATAAGTTAGGCTTTAAAAATTATGATGAGTATAAATCTTTCTATGAACATATAAAATTTATGTTGTGCGATTTTGAACCAAATGAAACTAAAGAAGCCCATTTTATTTATGTAGTAGACGCTGATCACGTAGATGATGCCTACATTCACATATCTGCTGATGTTCCTCTTTCAAATTATGTTAAGCTAAAGTAATTAAATGAAAATTTATGAGGGCTATCTTAAAAAATACTTTGAGATAGTCCTTATCTTAAGTAGTATGAAAAATTATTTTAATATACAATTTTCAATAAAATGGTATAATGAATAGTAAATAATGTTTATACAATCTATATTTTTAATATATGGAATGAAATGTTAGTTTAATCAATTTGAAAGGGAATATAATAAATGGATAAAGAGGTTAAGTTAATAATACTAAGAGGTAATTCAGGAAGTGGTAAAACTACAACAGCAAAGGCATTACAAAAGAAATTTGGGCATGGTACCATGTTAATATCACAGGATGTAGTTAGAAGAGAAATGTTGTTTGTGAAAGATGGTCCTGATACAGAAGTAATTAAATTATTAAATGAACTTGTACTATATGGGAAAAAGCATTGCAATATTGTAATTTTAGAAGGTATTTTAAATTCAAGGTGGTATAGAAAACTATTTGAAAATTTACATAATGAGTTTGGTAATCAAATTTTTGCATATTACTTTAATATACCTTTTGAAGAAACTTTAAATCGTCATAAACAAAAACCTAATGCACATGAATTTGGGGAAAAAGAAATGAGAAAATGGTGGAATGAAAAAGATTTAATAGGTATGATTCCAGAGATATGTATACATAAAGAATTAAGCTTAACTGAAATAGTTAATATTGTTTATCAGGATGTTGTAAAGTGAAGGCTATAATTTTAAACTCCGTACCAGGTGTTAGAAAGACTACCTTATTGATGCTACACAAAGAGGGGTTGAAGAGATTAGAGATTTGTTTGTAGATTCTATATTAGCAATTTTAAAGGGGAGTAGGTAGATGGCTAAATATATTGATTTAAGTTATACCATAGAAAATGGACTAAGTACTCATCCTTACGATGAAGAACTAAAGCTATATCAAAATAGATTTTTGGTTAAAGACAAATACAATGACACGAAACTAGAAACTGGTATGCATGTTGGAACTCATATTGATGTTGTTAGCCACATGTTAGATAGTAATGTTTTAATAGATGATTATCCAGCAGATAAGTTTATTGGAAAAGGATGTTTACTTGATGTTAGAAACCAAGATGTTATTAAAATGAAAAAGATGTATTTAGATATTGTAGAAAAGGATAGCATAGTGATTCTATATACCGGCTTTGAAAACCAATTTGGATGCGATGATTACTTTACTAACCACCCCATAGTGGAAAAAGAGTTAGCTGAATTTTTTATAGATAGAAATATTAAGATGATTGGCATGGACTTGCCATCTCCAGATAAATACCCTTTTCAAGTTCATAAAATGCTACTAGAAAAAGATATTCTTATTATTGAAAATATGAAAAATCTCGGAAGTTTATTGAATGTAGATGAATTTGAGATTATTGCATTGCCTCTTAAAATAAAAGCGGAAGCATCCCCTGTGAGAGTTGTGGCTAGGATTTAAATTTAAGAATACTAATTCAAAAAATTGATAGTACAACGATATTGAGAACTCTACTATAAATAAGAAAAATAGTATTAATATGCTATGGTTACAAAATGTTAAGGAAAATAATCTGTTTCTGCATCAAAACCAATTAGCTGAAGAAGTTATGGAGGAATTTATGCTTTTATAGATTAGATGAGATCGTATTATATATATGATTTCATCATATATAGTTTTATCCTATAATGCTTTGGAATTATAGGATTTTTTGTGTAAAATGTAGACATAACAGTAGATAGGAAGTGAGAAAATGAACCATAAAATACAAAGAATTAATAGCTATGAAGATGATAGGTTTGATAAAACTATTTTAAATCAACATGGTGCCTTTATTGTTGATGAAAAGTATAAATGTAGTTTTAAGATAATAAATAAAGATTCTGCTATTGTATTATTTGATAAGGAAGTTGATATATTTCAATTGATAGATGAATTTAGATTTTATTCTGAACACATTATTAATTTCTATGAGGAAAATATGGAATTAATAAAAGCTTTTACCCCCAATAATATATTTCACATAACTATTAAGGATATTCAGCCTTCACAGTTTTTCGTTGATATAGACAAAGTTAAAGCCATAGAGTCTTTCATAAAAAGTGAAGAAGATATTATCATTCCTCTAACAAAAATCAATGATTCTTTTATATCTTTGGATGGACATACTAGACTTTATTATGCAGTAAGTAAGGGATATTCTAAGGTAAAAGGCTATTTGACAGAATCAGGTGATTACCTAGAGGGCTTTGTGGAAGAAGCAAGGAAAAGAAAAATCTATTCCCCATATGACCTTAAGTTAATATCCCATGAAGAATATAAGTTAAAGTGGGATAAGTTTTGTGATGATTTTTTTAGTGAGAGGGAATAAAAGATTGAAAGCTTTACTGCATTGAATAGTAGTTAAAAATAGAGTAACTAATTAATACAGAATAGATGTTATAATTCTATATAATATTATGTTATAAATTGTTTGTATTAACATAATTTACATGATAAAATTTATATAAACAACTTAAATTACAGAAAATTAAAACTTCAAAATTATTTATAGTATTTAGAAGAGGTGGGACTCATTATGAGAAACAAACTAGGTAACTACTCAGTGCAGTTAATATAATCTGATAGCAGATTGTGCTGAGGTAATAAGATATTTGTTATCAGTTAACTGCATTACTTTTCAAATTAAATTATCATATTTAGTATATTATGAAAAGGAGTAGTTAAATGAATAGAGGAGAGTTTAAAAACTATTTAAAAAGTGAGGAAAAGAAAGGTTTTAAGGGATGGGATTTCTCATATCTTGATGGTAGATGGGATGGAGAACATATACCATGGGATTATAAAAAAATCTTATTATCTTATTTAAAAGCAGATCATAAGCTTTTAGATATGGGAACAGGAGGAGGAGAATTCCTACTTACTTTGGACCATCCAGTTTATAACACGGCTGTAACAGAGGCATATCCACCTAATGTTGTAATTTGTCAGGAGAAACTAAAACCACTTGGTATAACAGTTAGGCAGGTATTTGATGACGCAGTATTGCCCTTTGAAGATGATTCTTTCGATATAATAATTAATAGGCATGAATCCTATGATATTAGTGAAGTTAACCGGATCTTAAAGACAGGTGGGCATTTTATTACTCAACAAGTAGGTGTAAAAAATAATGTTGATTTATCAGAAAAGTTAATCAATAATTTTAAGCCATCATATCCTCCTCATGACTTGAAGCATAATATTAAAGCTTTTAAAGATAACGGATTTGAAATTCTTAAGTCAGAAGAGGCTTTTACTCCTATATGTTTTTATGATACAGGAGCGTTGGTATACTTTGCAAAGATAATAGAATGGGAGTTTCCTAGTTTTTCCGTTGATACTTGTTTTGAAAACTTATGTAAAGTAGAGAGAGAACTCAATGAAATTGGGTATATAGAAGGAACAGAGCATAGATTTCTTATTGTTGCTAAGAAGTTATCAACATCTAATGAGACAGGAAATTTTAGATATAATTATTAGAATAAGATGAGTTATAGATTTTGAACTTGGGTGTGATAGGATAAATTGTACCATAAATAAATGCTAAATTTACGAAAGTCAGTAATAAATGATGTAAAAATGTAACTCCAATCTTTTAATAGGTTGGAGTTTTTTGTGATATAATATAAAAAATTATATAAGGGAGTATGCGATATGAGTAAACATAATATCTATACAATGAGTGTAGCAAAAATCTATCCTCTTTTAGTTACAAAAGGGGAGAAAAAGGGACGTACTAAAGCAGAAGTAGATGAAATCATCCGTTGGCTCACAGGATATAGCCAGGAAGAGTTAGAAGCTCAATTGGAAAAACAGATAGCCTATGAGACCTTCTTTATGGAAGCTCCTAAGCTGAACCCAGAAAGGGTTTTAATTAAAGGTGTGGTTTGTGGTGTACGAGTGGAAAATATTGAAGAACCAATTATGAAGGAAATTCGCTATCTGGATAAGCTCATCGATGAGTTAGCAAAAGGAAAATCCATGGATAAGATTTTGAGGAAATAATGATTAAAGTGAAAACAAAAAATACTAATGATATTTTGTAGAACGTGATGGATGAGATTGCCTCGTTATTTACGCGGGGTGAAGAATATCACAAGTAACATAAATTATATAAATAAAGAAGCTTACATCTCGTGATATAAGCTTTTTTCCCTATTATTTCTTTTCAGATGTTTCTTCTTTTTTAGGGTCTTTATCAAAGTATTCATCTAATTTCTTTCTCATGTTCTCTGGAACCTTTTTCTCTATTGGGAAGGCTACTGAATTTATAACTGATTCACTGAATTCTTTAGTTATAATAGTAGTCAATTCTAAGGCTTCAGCACTTAAATATTCCATAACATCATTTCTTGTGTGGATGAAAGCTCCACCCTGTGGTGCAAAACGACAGAAGGTAAGAGATGGAATTCCTTCATCAGCAAAGGCTGTAGAATCACTTGAGTATATGTCTTGTTCTACTTTAAGTGGGAAACCTTTAATCTTAGCCATTTGATCAATATAATCAACTAAACTTTGCTCTGCAGTAACTAGAGCCATTTCTTTTCCAAGAATAGAGCCAGCCACGTCTACGTTAATCATTAGAAGGTGTTTCTTAAGCTCTTCCTCATGGTCTTTTAAGTAAGCTTTACTTCCAAGAAGCCCAACTTCTTCAGAGCCATACCACATAAATTTTACAGTTCTCATTGGTGGATTTTCTTTAAAGTGTCTTAGAAGTTCCATTATAATAACTGAACCAGCTCCGTTGTCATATACTCCAGTACTGTAAGGAACACTGTCATAATGAGCACCGAAGGAGATTATCTCCTCAGGGTATTTAGTACCTTCTAAAGTTACCACCACATTTTGAGAAGCTAGATCTACATCTTCCATGATTAGCTCTACATGGATTTTAGAAGCTTTGTTCTTAACCATATGGAAGCAGTCTTTCATACGCATGTTAATTGTAGGTATTCTTCCATGCTGTGTATTCTTTTCACGGATTCTAGCTATAGAAATATCAGTTTTATCTTCTTCATCCATGGCAGTACCAGACATAGTTATATATCCAGCAATACCAGCATTCATAAGTTTCTTATAAAGTTTAGGATTTGGACGAGTATTTATTAGTACAAATTTTCCTTTAAGATTAACTAAATTTACATCCAAACCATCTTCAATGTATACAAAATCTGCAGTTATTCCACCTTCAGATGTACCAATTGAGCAGTTATATGGTGCAATCTCATATTCTTTTTCAAAGGGCTCTACAACCTTTAGTGTAGCTTTTTTAATTACAGAGCTAGGAGCTTTGAAAGACTCTAAGTGTCCTTCACAGCCAATTGAGGATATTTCCTCTAATAAAATGTTAGCAGCTTTTAACTCTTCCTCTGAGCCACTGGTTCTTACAAAACCGATTTTCTTTAGTAGTTCAAATTCTCTTTCAGCATTAATCTTCATTATATTCCCCCCTTATTTGTCCATCTAAATATATTATACTAGAGTTGTATGAAAATTGAAAATATAAATGCAGATATATAGTTGAAGAGGGGAAAGCCTAACCTATTGAACCTAATGTGATTAGAAACACCTGCTAAATCCATGATAAGTTGAAATAAACCTTTATTTTCTTATATAAGTTTGATATAATATGAAGTTATGTTAGTAGAATTACATATATTTAAATACACTTGTTAGTATAGAATGCTATAGCGTATGATAAATGAAGAACATTACTAAAGTAGGGGGCAACTTAGTATGATTAAAATTTTTTCTTCGTTAAAAGGCTTAGGACTTAATTATGAAGACGATATAGAGTTATATACAAAAAAAGAAGATAAATACGATGAAGAAACAAAGGATAAAAAATCAACAAAAATTGATATTAATACATTACTTTATGATAAGAAGGTTACTTGTCCAGTTTGTTTAAAAGCTTTTACATGTAGAGTTGTAAAGGCGTATGTTCCTAAAGTAAAATCAAAAGATACAGATGCTTTTATAAGATATGAGGGGGTAAATCCATACTTTTATGAAGTATTGGTATGTCCAACATGTGGATATGCAGCATTAAAAAGTGATTTTCAGAAAATACAATCCTATAAACGTGAAGTTATACTTGTAAAGATAGGCAATCAATGGCAAGGTAAAGAGTATCCTCAAGTTTATAATGAAGAAATCGCAATTGAACGTTATAAACTTGCATTACTAAATGCAGTGCTAGGAGAATTTAAAGATAGTACAAAGGCAATGCTTTGCTTGAAAATTGCATGGATGTATAGACTTCTAGAAAATAAAGAAGATGAGAAGGCATTTTTAGAAAGAGCACTTCAAGGATTTGTTATTGCTTATGAAAATGAACGAACTCCAATATACGGATTAAATATTTATTCTTTACAATATATTATAGGTGAGTTATATAGAAGAATAGGGGATTATACAAATGCTAAACTATGGTTAGGAAGAGTAATCGTAAGCAAGACGGATCAAAAAATAAAAGATAAAGCTAGAGACATGAGAGATTTAGCAAAAGATCTAGAGATAAAAGCAAATGAAGCTACTTGTGAATAGAGATATATGATTGTATATTAATGAGGTATTTAAAAGACTTGTGGTCATCTACTATTAAGTATATAAATTTTAGCTAAGATTATAATAAAGCCTATAGTTTTCTTTAATAAAATAAACTATAGGCTTTATTATATTATATATTAACCAATACCACCGTATATTAATCCTAAAATTATTACAATAATAGTTGTTGGCACAAAAACATATTTTCCAAATTTCATAAACCATATACCAATTTTACATTTTGAACCTAAATTTAACTGAGATAGAGTCTCATCTCTATCAAGTATGTAGAAGAATATAACAGCAGTAATTAATGCCCCCAATGGAGATAGAACTATGGTAATAAAGTTTGTGAAGTTGTTAAATAAAGAACTACTTAAACTTAATGGTATAGCTAGTATAAAAGCCGATATAGCTGTAATATAAGTGGTTTTCTTTCTACTCCACTTAGTTAAATTCATAATTGCTTCTACAGGTCCCTCTAACATAGCTATGGAAGATGAAATAGAAGCAAAAATAATACTTAAGAAAAATAAAGAACTTAGTACTTGTCCTAATTTCATAGTCTTGAATATACTTGGTACAGTTACAAATAGTAAAGCAGGTCCAGAGGTAGGGTTTAGATCTAAAGCAAATACTGCAGGCATTATTACAAAGGCAGCAAGTATAGCTGCAAGAGTATCAAACAATGCTGTAGATATAGCACAATTAGGTATATCAAAATTTTCGTCTGTATAGCTACCACACATAACCATACAACATCCTGTTAAGGATACAGTGAAAAAGGCTTGTCCTAGAGCCATAACCCAAGTACTTGGATTTAAAAGGTAGGACCAATCAGGAGTAAGGAGATACTTCACACCCTCTATCGAATTGGGTAGGCTTAATGATTTGGCAATTAGAAGTATAAATATAATAAATAACAAAGGTATAATGATTTTATTTATTTTTTCTATACCCTTAGAAATCCCAAAACTAACTATTACTAAAGTTATAAGAACAGCTAAACCATGCCAAAATACTGTAATATTACTATTTATAAAAGTAGTGAAGTAAGACTCTATATTTATAGTTAATATCTCACCAGTTAAACTTATGAAAAAGTATTTTAATACCCAACCAATAACAACTGTATAGAACATAAATATACCAGTTAGTCCTAAGGTTGGAATTATAGATATAATAGAGCCATGTTTAATATTTCTTTCTTTAAATATCTTTTGAAGAGCACCCATTGACCCTGTTCTAAACTGCCTACCAAAGGAAAACTCAGCAATTAACCCAACTGTTCCTAGTAGTGCTACGAAAATAAAATAAGGTATTAGGAATGCAGCCCCACCATTCTCACCTAATCTATAAGGGAACATCCATATGTTTCCTAACCCAACGGCAGCACCAACACATGAAAGAATGAAACCAAAGTTACTAGAGAATTTTTCTCTTTTTTTAGTATTTTGCAATTTTAATTACCTCCTAGAAATATGATATAAAATATTTATAATAATAAAAAAGACTCATAGATTACACTATGAGACCCTTAACCTAGGATATAAAAAGGCCTCATAGTTTATCTATGAGGCTAAATTTATTGCAACATAAACTCTTTAGCTATCATAGATACAAAACACTCCATTGGTGTGGTTTGTATCTATGATAATTGATATATAGACACAAACCTATCTAAAAAAGCTAAAGAAAGAGTTATTATTTAATTTTGAAATTGATAGGTTCGTTTTTAAATTCATAATCTTATCTCCTAATACGATATTTTATGTTATGTATCATATCATTGAAAAATATAGAAGTCAATAGATAGATACAGAATATATATTACTATAGTTATACCTATGAATAAAATATAGAAGAGTAGAGTTAAAAATGATATAATAAATTATATGGAATATAGTAATTATTTACAGAAATGTTATAACAGTTTTATTATAGAGTGGGAAGTAGGATTATAGTCAATATGAGAAATTAAAGGAGAAGATTAAAATAATGAATACTAGAATTGAAAACAGATTAGATATATTTGTAGATTATACAATGCAATTAGGTAAAGTACTGAAATGGGATTATAAACTGTCACATATGTTATGCTCAATGCTATATACTAATGAGGAACGTATATTAGATGCAAATCGTATAAAAGAAATGAGAGAATACATTAAGAAGAATACAGGAATATTTTCTAGCTTTAAAGGGACTACTCTCCCAATAATAGCAACAATGCTATCTTTAGATGAAAATCCAGAGAGCTTATTTACGAAAACTCAAATTTTATATGATAAAATGAAACAACAGAATTTTCGGGGTTCCGAGTATCTTACCATTGCGGCAATGCAGGTTGCTAAAATAAAAACTGAATCTGAATACAATAGAATTATTAATCGTATGAAGGAATTTTATGATAGATTACGTAAAATACATCCATTTTTAACAAGTACAGATGATTATATTTATGTTGCAATGGTGGCAATGACAGATATTGATTTGGAATTGGCAATCAGACGTGTAGTAATAATAGAAGATAGATTAAGGCCAACTCTTGGTGGAGGAAATGATATGCAGGCATTGGCACTTGTGTTACTTCTTGCAGATAATGACGATGATGAATTATGTAATAAGGTTTTACAGTTATATAAGTACTTAAAGGATAAAAAGTATAAATTACGTTATAACGGAACAATGTCAACTCTTGGAGTTCTTGCCATGACTTCTAATGATATGAACCTTATAGCAGAAGAATTAGTGAATGGTGCAGAATACCTAAAAGATAAAAAAGGGTTTGGAGCATTTTCCATTAGCAAAGTGCAACGTGCTATGTTTTCTGCAAATTTTGTAGCACTTCAATATATTGGTGATATGAAGAATAATCTATTAGAAGGAACCATATCTAATAATATTACTAATATTATTATTGCACAACAGATGGCAACCGTTGCAGCAACTATGGCAGCAACTTCAGCAGCGGCTAGTTCAGCAAACTAGAAATATAAAAAGTCTATACACATAAAAGTCCGTTGAAGTAAATAATTAACTTTAACAGACTTTTTTATTTAAAAAATTTTTAGTATGTAATTTATATTTTACTGCGCTTACATTTATAATTGGTTAAATGATAGACAACAACTGAAACCACAATAATTCCAACAGCAATCCCTAAGGAGGTTTTAAGTGTATTAAGAGCATAAAAATCAAATTTTATTTTATTTCCCGCTAAAGCATAACTCATAGAATAGTATAAGCTACCACCAGGTACAAGAGGTACGATAGAGGGCAATAAAAATACAGTTGTAGGTGCTTTATGAATTCTAGCTAAGAGTTCAGAGTATGCTGTACCTAGAATCGAAGCTATCATATTAGATATAAAAATATCATTCCAATAATAAAAAGAAATTAAATAGATACACCAAGTAATAATACCTCCAATAGATGCATAGAGTATTCTTTCCTTTTTTATATTAAATAATAAGGCAAATCCTAGGCTACCTATGTAAGCAGTAATGATTTGAATTAAATACTTCATTATTGCAATATACCTCCTAATATAATCAATGAAATTGCAAAACCACAGGCAATAGCTATGGCAATTAATATGGATTCAGTTAATCGTAATAGGCCAGCTATAATATCGCCACAAAGCATATCACGAACGGAATTTATTAATGGAATTCCGGGAATAAGAAGCATAATATCTCCTATAATAATTTTATCAACATTAGCTCCTATTCCTATTTTAGTAAATAAAATTGCAGCTAGTCCAGTAATAATTGAGCAAACAAAAGTATATATTAATTGATTAATGCTTTCTCTTTTGATAAAAGTATCAATAAAGAATATAAGGATACCAATGATTGCAGCCGCAGCAGCATCTATGAGATTACCACCAAAAAAGATAGAAAATCCACTAGAAGCTAGTATGTACCCTAGGCAGGAACTCCACCTTATACTGGGCTCACTTACTGATAGTTCTTGTATTTTTCCCTTTATTTCATTGAAAGAAGGTTTAGTTTGACATATATATCTAGATAAGGAGTTAAGCTTCTCAAGTTGACTAAGGTCTGTTCCATAGGAGTAAATCCTTCGTGTTTGTGTTAGAGTTTCTTCATCACTAGTTTTTATAGTAGCTATAATTAATGATCTTATTGAGAAAACATCTATACGGTCAATTTCATAAACCTTACAAATACGAATAATTGTATTTTCAACACGATTAGTTTCACCACCAACTCGTAGCATATGTTCACCAATATCTAAGGAAAGGCTTAGTATTTTGGACGCTTCAATTGTGATTTCATTCTCCTTCATAAATGTCTCCTTTAAGTTAGTTTATATTCCCATATTTATAATATTAGAATATAAAGATTATTACAATGAGATAATTCTAATAAGTTCGATTTATGTATTTTAAATACAAATAGATGTTAGTCAGAAATAAAATGTTAAAGAGAAAAATTAAAACACCTGAATAGTATTTTAACTAATCAGGTGTTTCTTTATATTGATTTATGAATTACCACAAGGGTGAAAATTCCTTAAGTTACTACCAGAATAATCCACGTCTACAGCAGTTGTTTCCAAAGCCACCAAAACCGCCACAACCCAATAATACCAACCATATTAGCCATTGGTTATTACCACAATCACAACCAAAATTAGAATTACAATTACGGTTTGTAAATCCTGTACAACAGGAGGTTGGACATCTGTCACAACATGGCTGTATATTACAACAACAGCAGCAATCACATTTGCAATTAGAATGACGTCTTCTATGACTACTCATATATATTACCTCACTTTTTATATTTACTCCTAAGATTATGTTTTGGGAGTATGTAATATAAAAGGAATTTGAAATACACTAATATAAATATATATGATTTATAAAGATGTATCTCACTATTATGATATGAAGATATTGAATTTAAGTTACAGGATAATAATGATTAAAGTTGACATGTGTAAATGATTAAGTTGAAGAGCGAGTTTTTATATATAGAGCGTTTTTTAATTAAAATAGATGAAAATATGTTATTTCTATATTTTCATCTATTTGATTTACTTAATGAATACCACCCATCAGTAGTTATGATTTTATTGAACTCATTTTAACCACCAAGGGTAACATCTTGTTCATTGTACCAGTCTAAAGCATTGTAGAAGTCTGTAGAAGTAAAATCCGGCCAATAGGTGTCTATTACGTAAAAATCAGAATAAACAGACTGAATTGGTAAGAAACCACTAAGTCTTCTTCTACCTCCCCATCTTATTATTAGATCAATTCTAGAAATATCCTCTGAATGTATGTAGGGTAGAATATGTTTATTAGAGGATTTGGATTCTTTTAATAGATTTAAGTCCCACTCCCATCCATAATGGATTAGAAAGTTTACCTTAATACCACCATTACCAAATTTTTTTCTAGTTGTAAAGGGAATTAAAGCCTTAGGAAAAGCACTTGATTCAGTATTTCCAATAACCAAGATTTCGCAATCCTCCTTTGTTAAAAGCATGACAGAATCAATACAAGCTTGTATAAAAGCAAGCTTTTGCTCAGAGGGACGTTTGGTATTGTCTATAGTAAAACCGTAAAATGTTAACTCTTTTATATTTTCTTTTTGGCAAAGTTTAAATACTTCAAGACCAGGATTTATGCCATGTTCATATCCTTTATCTTTGGTTAGATTATTAAGTAAAGCCCAGCGTCTGTTGCCGTCAGGAATTATTCCAATATGATTTGGTATTCTCATATGATCTCAATTAACCTCCGTAAAAATTAAAATTATAATACTATGTTTTCCATAAAAATATAAAATAAACATAGATAAAAAATACTATTTTGTAAGAAGGTTGTAAGAAGTTAATGCTAATATACAATATATAGGAAATAATTATTATGGAGTGATTAAATATGAGTATGTTAAGAGCAGATAAATTAATCAAAATTTATGGAGAGGAACCCAATATAGTTAAAGCACTAGATGATGTAAGTATAGATATAAATGAAGGGGAATTCATAGCGATAATAGGCACATCAGGCAGTGGTAAGTCCACGTTGCTTAATATGCTAGGGGGACTAGATAGACCTACTAGTGGTGATGTTTATATATTAGAAAAGAAATTAAGTGATATGAAGGATGAAGAACTTACAATTTTCAGGAGAAGAAATATAGGATTTATATTTCAAAACTATAATCTAGTTCCAATTTTAAATGTTTATGAAAATATAGTTCTCACTATAGAGTTAGATGGAGTAAAGATTGATAAGGAATATGTAGACTCAATTATTGATACGTTGGGTTTAAAAGAAAAACTTACTAATATGCCTAATAACTTATCTGGAGGACAGCAGCAGAGAGTTGCAATTGCAAGGGCATTGGCAACAAAGCCAGCAATAATATTAGCAGATGAACCAACAGGAAATCTTGATAGTAAAACAAGTATGGATGTTATTGGACTTTTAAAGATGACTAGTAATAAGTTTAATCAAACCATGGTTATGATTACCCATAATGAAGAGATTGCACAGCTTGCTGACAGAATTATTAGAATAGAAGATGGTAAGGAAGTAGTAAGAGGTGATAAGTAATGATGTTTGAAAATAACAATAAGGAAGTAGTTAAGAGAATAACTAAGAGATCTCTTAAAACTAATAAAACAAGAAATATATTTGCAATTGCTGCTATAATTTTAACTACCTTTATGATTTCCACAGTTTTTAGTATAGGCATTAGTTTCGCTAAAAACTATAGGGTGCTAAATTTACGTATGCAAGGTACAACGGCTACTACAACTTTAAAAGGAGCAACAAATGACCAATATGAAAAATTAAAGAAACTAGATATATTTAAAAGTTTAGGATATGAAATTAATGTAGGTAGGGTTAAGGCAGATTCTTTAGAGAAGAATAAAACAAAAATAAATATGGAATATCATGATAAAGTAGATTGGGAAAACCAAATAACTCCTTGTATAAGCGATATTGAAGGAGAATATCCTAATGAAGAAAATCAGATCATGGCATCTACAAAAGCATTAGAATTTTTGAATTTAAAAGATGCTAAAATAGGGGACAAAATAAAGGTTTCCTATGAAACAAAGGGTGGGGCAAAAGAGTCGGAATTTTTGTTAAGCGGGTATTATACTAACTATGATATTGTTCAAGATACAGGATATTTAATGGTTTCAGAAGAATTTATAAACAAAAACAATCTATCCTTGGAGAATGATGGAATTGCTCTTATGACTTTAAAGAGTAATGAAAAGGATAATGCACCGGATATTTTAAGTTCTAAAATTCAGTGTAAACAAGGACAAGAGTTCCAATATAGCTATGATATAAGTGAAGAATCATCAAGTGCTGCAATTGCAACTGTAATTACAATAATAATAATAGCATTATTTATAGTGCTAAGTGGATACTTACTTATTTACAATGTTATGTATATATCCGTAATCAAGGATATTAATTTTTATGGACTTATGAAAACTATAGGAACATCACCACGACAAATAAAGAAAATCGTTAAGGGGCAAATTTTAAGATTATCTAGAATGGGTATTCCTGTAGGCTTAATACTAGGAGCTATATTTTCTTTTTTTATTGTACCAATAGCTATGGGTGCTCTTAAGAATGGAAGATACAATGAAAGCGCAATGCCAGCTAATATATCCTTTAATCCTCTAATTTTTGTTGGAGCGGCACTATTTGCACTATTAACAGTAATACTAAGTTGTAATAAGCCAGCTAAAGTTGCTAGTAGTATTTCGCCAACGGAAGCTTTAAGATATTCTGGAACAAAGGTAAAGAAACAAAAGAAAAGTAGAAAATCAACTAATGGAGGAAAGCTTTATAAAATGGCTTGGTATAACGTTTTCCGTGATAAAAAACGTGCGATAGTTGTATTTCTTTCATTATTCATGGGTATTATAACTTTTCTCAGTATCAACACATTTCTAGATAGCATTGGGGTAGATAATTTTATAAATAGGTATAATAAAAATGATTTTGAAATTCAAAATATTAATACTGATAAGGAGAAGTTAGATAAACATTTAGTAGATAATATTAAAAGTTTGCAAGGAATTAAAAATGTAGCTATAACAAAAGTAAGTATGGGTGAGTTAGACATGACTAATAACTTCTTTTTACCTTTAATTGAAGAAGAACATATAAAAAGAGGAATATCTCAAGAAGAATTAAACGCATTTTTAAATAAAATTAAAGAAGAACCTAATATATATTCTAGTTGGATTCTTGGAATAGATGATGAAATTATAGAGAGATACAATGAATATGCTGATTATAAAATAGATATAGAAGAATTTAAAAAAGGGAGCTTAGCTTTAATTCAGCCAAGATTTTATGATGGAAAGGATAAGTCACTTTATACTGAATTAAAAGGTAAAAATTTCAATCTGAAAGATAAAGATACAGGGGTTACTGCTAGATATAAAGCACAAATTATCAGTGATGCTAATGGAGACTTACCTTATGGCTTAGGTGGAGTAGTGGGTGCACCAACAATTTATATTAGTAATTCAGCTATGGAGAAATTAGATAAAGATGCAGTATATTACTTATTACAAATAAATGTTGAGGATGCATATGAATCTGAAATTAAACAAGAATTAAAGACATTAACTAACAATCGTGGTTTATGGTTAGAATCCAAAAGTGATATTAGAGAAGAATTTAGTAGTACATCAATGGTAATGAAGATACTTGGGGGAGGAATTTCTGGTATTCTTATATTAATTGGAATTTTAAACTTTATAAATGTAATGATTACAGGAGTTAATGTTAGACTAAAGGAATTTGCGGTGATGGAAAGCGTGGGTATGACTAAGAAACAAATTAAAAAGATGCTTACTTTTGAAGGAGCATATTATGCAAGTATAACTACTTTATTTATTTTCACTTTGGGAATAGGAATTATATACGGAATAGCAGAGTTAACAAAGAAAATTGCAGATTATGCAGAGTTTGTATTTCCTACAGTGCCACTATTAACTTTAGTAGTATTTATATTTTTAGTATGCTTAATTACACCTGGCGTTGTATTTGAAACATCTTCAAAGAAAAGTGTAATAGAACGTATAAGAGAAACAGAAAATTAATTTTAGGTGGCAGATTTATACAATCTGCCACTTTTGTTATAATGGAAAAAAGAGGTGGTATGATGAGGACAATTCTAATAATTGAAGATGATAAAATTCTTAATAGGGGTGTTACCTTTGCATTAAGAAAAGAGGGATATAATATACTCTCGGCTTATACAAAAGAGGAAGGCAAGAATTTAATTTTAAATAAAGATATTGACTTTTTATTGCTTGATATAAATTTGTCTGATGGCAGTGGACTGAAGCTATGTGATGATATTAGGGGTAGTGTCAACTTTCCTATTGTATTTTTAACTGCCAATGATACAGAGGAGGATATGGTTAAAGGTTTTGAAAGTGGTTGTGATGATTATTTAACAAAGCCCTTTTCCTTGGAAATATTAAAGCATAAAATTAATGCCATATTAAGAAGACAGTCAGCAGAAACTAAAGATACTTTTCAGTATGAAGATTTAAAAGTAGATTTTAATAGAAAATCTGTTTTTGAAAGAAAAAATGAAATTAATTTAACTAGTACTGAATATAAGCTTTTAGAACTACTTGTTAGAAATAAAGGTAAGGTGATGACTAAGGAAATGCTTCTAGAAAAGCTTTGGGATGTTAATGGTAATTTTGTAGATGAAAATACTTTAAGTGTAAATGTAAGACGTATACGCAAGAAAATAGAAAAAGATTCTAAAAACCCTAGGTATATTATTACTGTTTTTGGTATTGGCTATATGTTTGGAGAGTAGCATATGAAAAGTAATTTTTATAAGATGAAAAATATGATTCAAATATTAATTATATTAATTTGTTCAGCATTTACTGCATTTATAACTTTTTCAGTAAAAAATTTAAACGTAACTATTATCTCAACTATTTTTTCAATAATAATTATTTTAGGATTTTATATGTATGAAGGACTATTTAAAAGTTATATGATAGAAATAATTATAAAACTTTCGGATATGTTAGCCATAATGACTGATATGAAGGAAAAAGAAGTGTTTTCTATAGTTGAAGATTCAATTTTCTCAAAGCTTCAATCTCAAACTATTAAGTTAACTAGAATTTTGAAAGCTCAAAATAAGCAAATAGAAGATGATAAGAATGAAATAAAGTCATTAATTTCTGATATAGCGCATCAACTAAAAACACCATTAACAAATTTAAAGATGTATGGTGAGTTTCTTCAATATGATAATTTGACAGAAGAAGAGAGAAGAGATTTTCAAGAAACAATTATGGTTTCTTTAAATGAGCTAAGTTTTTTAGTAGAAAGTATGATTAAAATGTCTAGGTTAGAAAGTGGTGTAATTCAGTTAAAGCCATGTTATGAAAGCTTAAATGAAACTATATTATTAGCAATAGGTCAAATACGCAAAAAGGCACAATTTAAAAATATAATTTTAGAGCTTAATGAAAAGGAAAAAGTTACAATTTTACATGATAGAAACTGGACTATAGAGAGTGTATTTAACATTCTAGAGAATGCAGTAAAGTACACAAAAGAAAACGGAGTAATTAATATTTCTATACAAAGTTATGAAATATTTGCAAGGATAGATATTGAGGATAATGGTATAGGGATTAGTGAAGAAGAACTACCTAAAATATTTAGTAGGTTTTATAGAGGAAAGAATGTTGGCGATGTTGAAGGTATTGGTATAGGACTTTATTTAACAAGGGAAATTATTTCAAAACAAGGTGGATATATTAAAGTAAAATCAAAAAAACAGGGAACTGTATTTTCAATATTCTTACCTATTAAATAAATTAATTATCCCATAAGATAAATTGACATCTTTAATGATTCAACATAAAATAGTTTGCGGAGGAAATGGAGTGTTCTAATGCGAACTATTTTTTAATTTATTTTGTAGGAGGTTAATTATTAAATATTTTTACAAATGAATAGTAGATTATATTGAAGATAACAATATAATAGAAAAATTACAAAGGATAAAGGTGATTCAATGGACATATTAAATAGCATTATAGGTATTATATTTATTTTTATAGTAGCATTCTTACTGTCAAATAATAAAAAGAAAATAAACTGGAGAACTATTATTATAGGATTTTTAATTCAATTGTGTTTTGCAGTTATAGTTTTAAAGTCAGCTGTTGGGAAGAAAGCCTTACAGAAGGTAGCCACAATGGCAACTTCAATTATCGGGTATGCAAATGAAGGAATAAATTTTTTGTTTGGAGCAGCTATACCTACTAATGGAGGAATGGTTTTTGCTTTTCAGGTATTAACTGTTATTATATTTATTTCATCTTTAGTTTCTGTATTATACTACTTTGGGATAATGCAATTTATTGTAAAGATAATAGGTGGGGCTTTAGCAAGACTCCTAGGAACGTCTAAACTTGAAACTTTATCAGCAGCTGCAAATATATTTTTATCGCAAACAGAGTCACCTCTTTTAATAAAACCATATATCAATAAACTGTCTACATCAGAATTATTTACTGTAATGGTTGGAGGTGTAGCTTCAGTTTCAGGTTCTGTTTTAGTTGGGTATTCACTTATGGGGATTCCACTAGAATATCTTATCTCAGCAAGCTTTATGGCTGCTCCAGCAGGACTGATAATGGCTAAAATGATATTTCCAGAAAGTGATGCAAAAGCCTTAGAAGATAAAATTGAATTAGGAAAAGATGGTTCAGTTAACGTGGTAGATGCAGCATCGAAGGGAGCATCAGAAGGGTTAGGTTTAGCGCTAAACATAGGTGCCATGTTACTTGCATTTATTTCTCTTATAGCTTTAGTAAATGGAATAATAGGATTTATTGGTGGACTTATTGGAATAGATGGATTAAGATTAGAAATGATATTTGGATACATATTCTCACCAGTGGTTGCAATTATAGGAGTTCCTTGGAATGAGGCTTTAACGGCTGGAGCTCTTCTAGGACAAAAGATAATTTTAAATGAATTTGTTGCCTTTAGTAAACTAGGACCTATAATAGGTGACCTTTCGCAAAAAACTGCAGCTATAATGACTTTTTCACTATGTGGTTTTGCAAACATATCTTCCATTGCTATTTTAATCGGTGGAATTGGAGGAATGGCACCAAAGAGAAAGCATGAAGTTGCAAAATTAGGATTAAAAGCTGTGGTTGCAGGCACTTTAGCGAACCTTTTAAGTGCAACTATTGCAGGACTTTTAATAGGATTATAAGATTATTAGTCATGTTGTAAATATCACAGAAAAGTTGATACTTTTATCTCATTTTAAGATAATTATATTTTCTTGAAATGAGATATATTTTTATTAGATATTAAAATAGATGTTAAAAACTTCATAATAAAAATATTATTATAATAAATAAAACCTATTTAAGTATGAAATAATATAATTAGAGGGTTTACTATTATTAAATTTTAAAACATAAGATTTCATTATGTAATTATATAAAAATATTTTTAAAATGACTTGACATTTAATATATAAACATGTAAATTAGTATTAACAAATTAAATTGAACAAAATTTAATTTAGATAAATAATATTTTGGTAAATTGATTTTAGGAGGAATAAAAGATGGCAAAGATAGTTAATTCAGCTGAATTTAATAATGAAATAAAAGATGGTGTTGTAGTAGTAGACTTTTTCGCAACATGGTGTGGACCTTGTAAAATGTTAGCTCCAATATTTGAAGAATTATCAACTGAAATGGAAGGCAAGGTTAAATTTATAAAAGTTGATGTTGATCAATGCCCAGACATATCAATGCAATATAGTGTAGCATCCATTCCTACAATAATAGTATTTAAAGATGGAAAAAATGTAAATACTACAGTAGGGTTTGTACCAAAAGAGAGAATAAAAGAAATTGTAGAAGCTTATATATAATAAAAATATAGGAGGTTACTCCTATATTTTTAATCTGTAAATTTGGAGGATAAAGCTATGAGTGAAAGATATGATATTGCAATAGTTGGTAGTGGACCAGCAGGAATATCAGCCGCTTTAAATGCAAAAATAAGAAATAAGAATTTTATCATATTTGGTAATGATGAACTTTCAAATAAATTAGTAAAAGCTAATGAAATTAATAATTATTTAGGTTTCCATGGTAAAAGTGGTAAAGAGATACAACAAGCCTTTATCAATCACTTAAGAGCTATGGATATAAAAATAACAGAAGAAAAAATAAATAATATATATGCTATGGGAGATTACTTTGCTTTAATGGTAAATGATAAAACCTATGAAGCAACATCAGTAATATTAGCTACAGGAATTCAATATGGTAAACTATTCCATGGTGAAGAAAAACTTCTAGGTAAGGGTGTTGGATATTGCGCTACCTGTGATGCACCACTTTATAGAAATAAAGTAGTTACAATAATAGCCTATAGTAAAAAAGAAGAGGAAGAGGCAAACTTTATTGCTACTTTAGCATCAAAGGTATATTATATTCCTATGTATAAAGAGTTTGTAAATGTTCATTCATCTATAGAAGTAGTAAATGATATACCAGTAGAAATAATTGGTGAAGGTAAAGTGGAAAAGCTAGTTTTAAAGAATAAAGAAATTAATACTGATGGTTTATTTATACTAAGAGATAGCATATCTCCAGGTCAATTAGTTCCGGGATTAAAAATCGTAGACAATCATGTAGAGGTTGATAGGCTAATGCAAACGAACTTAAAAGGTTGTTTCGCAGCAGGAGATATAGTAGGAAGACCTTATCAATATATAAAGTCTGCAGGGGAAGGAAATGTGGCTGCATTATCAGCAGTTTCCTATGTAGATTCAAAGGAAAAGTAAAATAAGAGATATTTGTATGAATTATTTATAATGTTATTCAAATTATTTGTTGTATTGACATATAAATTTTAAAATTGTAAAATAATCTCAAACAATGTGGTTTATTAAGAATTAATTTTAATAAGTCATTCTGTGAAATGGAGAATTTATATGAAGAATTGTGAATGTATTAAACTAGAAAATCAAATATGCTTTTCTCTATATGCAGCATCTAGAGAGGTAATAAAGTTGTATAAATCCATTCTTGATAAGCATAATCTTACTTATACACAATACTTAGCTATGTTAGTGTTATGGGAAGAAGAAAAGATGACAGTTAAGGACATTGGTAAAAGACTACACTTAGACTCAGGTACTTTAACTCCATTATTAAAAAAATTAGAATCTATGGGGATAATTACAAGACATAGAGACGTAAATGATGATAGAGTAGTCATAATAGAGTTAACAGAAGCTGGCTTAAAGCTAAAAAGTGAGATTTTAGATGTGCCAGGAGAAGTATTTTGCAAATTGAATATATCTAATGATGAAGCAAAGGAGCTTAAACGTAATTTAGATAATTTATTACAAAGTTTAGAATAGTGCAGCAAAAGTTTAATAACTATAGTAAATATTCATACAAAGTTAGTTATAGGAAAAATTATGGATAAAAACCTCTTTAGATTTTAACTAAAGGGGTTTTTTCATGAGTTAAGATTGAACTTTAATAGAGCTTATAGTAGTTCTAACTCTACTACTGTATCTTTTTCATCAGGAAGAATTGCACTAGGCAAGTGTATAAAGGCATCAGCTTCAAATTCTTCTGCCATCCATGGAAACTCTACTTTAATTTCAGAACAGTCTTTAAGCAATCTAGCTTTTTTTATTTTGCCCATTAGATTGTTCAGATTAGTGTGACCGATTCCTCTATCATAAATATGAGCATAAAGTAAATTCCCCTTTTGGGTATATCTTCCCCATTCTGGTTTTGGTAGGTAGCTACCTTTACAACCATAGATACTATCTCCATTATCTGCAAGCCATTCTCCTATTTCTCCTAGAATCACTGCAGATTCTTTGGGAATTTCACCCTTTGCATTAGGTCCTACATTTAAAATCATATTACCATTTTTGCTAACACATTCAACTAAGCTCCTAATTATTTGTTTTGAAGATTTATAATCTTTGTCCATAGAAGCATAGCCCCAATTATTATTGAGCGTAATACAAGCTTCCCAAGGTACAGGATTTCTATTTTCATTAAGTACGCCCCTTGGAGGAATAATTTGTTCTGGTGAGTCAAAGTCACCGGTATAAGTAGAAAGGTTAGCTTTTTTAATACTTTTTTTATCATCTAATCTGTTATCAATAATTATATCAGGTTGATATTTCCTTATCATATCTACTAGTTCAGTAGCTTTCCATTTTTCACCGGTCATATTATCATAAGAAAAGTCAAACCACATATATCAATTTTACCGTAGCCAGTAACTAATTCCTTAACTTGATTATGAAAATACTTAACATAATTATCGAAGTTATGAATTTTATTTTTAAAGGCTTTGTTATTTCTCATTGGATGGTGCCTATCACCATAGGCTGGATAGTCTTCATGATGCCAATCAAGAAGTGAGTAATAAAGACCAATTTTAATATCTTCTGTTCTGAAAGCATCTATGTATTCTTTAATTAAATCTCTTCCAGCTTTTGTATTAGTAGATTTATAGTCAGTATAAGAACTATCAAATAAGCAAAAACCATCGTGATGTTTAGCAGTCATAACTGCATACTTCATGCCGGCTTTCTTTGCAAGTTTGGCCCATTGTCTAGGGTTATATTTGGTTGGATTAAATTCAGCAAAGTATGGTTTATATTCTTCAACAGTCATCTGTCGGTTAGTCATAATCCATTCACCTGCAGCAGGTATACTATATAATCCCCAGTGTATAAACATTCCAAATCTAGCTTCTTGGAACCATTTAGTTCTTTCTTCACGTTGAAGATAAATTTTGCTTTCATTTTCAATATCTATCATGATTTCACCAATCCTTTCTATTTTAATTATACATTAATATTTTAAAAAATTTGTAAAAGATTCACTTTTATTTTTAAGAAAATTCATTGAATAAAAGTATATATAAACTTACAATAGATGTAGTAGTTTATTTATTGAGTAGAATAGATAAGCTTGTATTTAAACTGTGAAGTACCCAGTAAGAAAATACATTTTATAAGGAGGATAGTAATGAAAAATAATTTAAAGAAACTAAGCTTAATTATTGGAACTATAATTATAGGTATATCTTTATTTACAGGTTGCTCTAAGAAAGATGAAATAAAGGATGCCTTTAACATTTATAAAAATGCTTGGATTAAGCAAGATTTTAAAAGTATGTATAATATGCTTTCAGTGGAATCAAAAGCATATATAAACGAGGAAGAATTTTTAGAAAGATACACTAATATATATAGTGCTATTGTAGCTAGTAATATGGATATTCAAATAGTAGGAGAAAAGGAAAGAGATAAAAAGTCATTAGAAATACCATTTACTATGACTATGGATACAGTGGCAGGAAAGGTAGATATCAAAGATTATAAAGCAACTTTAGTTAAAGAAGAGGATGGGTATAAAGTAAAGTGGAATGAGAGTTTAATATTTCCTCAAATGGAAAAACCAGATGATAAAGTGAGGGTAGAAGATTATTACTCTAAACGTGGAAGTATATTAGATAGAAATGGGAACTTTTTAGCACAAGATGATATAGTAAAGTCTGTAGGAATTCATCCAAGTAAATTTGAAAATAAAAAGTCAGAAAAAATAACAGCTATGGCAACTATATTAGACATAAGTGAGTCATATATAGAAGAACAGCTAGCAGCTAATACTAACCCAGATTATTTTGTACCAATAGTATCTGTACTTCAATCTGATTCTGAAAAGTTAAATAAGCTTTCCACTATTGAAGGAGTTCAAATAAACAATAAAAACTCCAGAGTTTACACCGGAGGAGAAGCTTTTGGAAATCTAATAGGATATGTGGGAGCCATTACAGCAGAAGAAATAGAAAATAATAAAGATAAGGGTTATTCACAAATAAGTCTCCTTGGAAAAGCTGGTCTTGAGAAGGTTTATGAAGATATATTAAGGGGCCAAGATGGTGGAGAAATATACATTGAAAAGGGAGAAGAAAAAATAACTTTAGCTAAAACAGAAGCAAAGAATGGTCAGGATATAAAACTATCAATAGACCCAGAGCTTCAAAGTAAGATATATAGTGAAATGAAAGGTGAGAAGGGAGCATCTACTGCAGTAGACCCTAAAACTGGAGAAGTTTTAGCTATGGTAAGTTCACCTTCCTATGATCCAAATATATTTGTAACATATAAAACAAAATCCTTAAGTGAGCAGTGGAAAAAGCTTGATGGCCAGCAGTTTGACAATAGGTTTAATAATGTATACGCACCAGGCTCTACAATGAAGCTAGTTACAGCGGCTATAGGATTGGATGCAGGCGCACTTAATCCAGGAGAAACTATGGATATTAAGGGATTAGATTGGCAAAATAATTCATCATGGGGTGGATATAAGGTTACGAGAGTAAAAGATCCTGGTAAGGCTATAAACTTAAAAGAAGCTACAAAATACTCGGATAATATTTATTTTGCAAGAGTAGCATTGAATATAGGAGCAGATGCCTTTATAAGTGGAGCTAAAAACTTTGGTATTGGAGAAGAGATAACTTTTGATTTCCCAATGGAAACTTCTCAAATTAGTAATGATAATACTTTAAGTAAAGAAATACTTCTTGCTGACACAGGATATGGTCAAGGTGAGGTGCTTATGTCACCATTAGATATTGCATTATCATATAGTGCATTAGGAAACAATGGAGATATAATGCAGCCAAGACTTAACATTGGAAAAAATCCAGAAGCAAAAGTATTGAAAAATGCTATAAAGGCAGAAAAAGTACCAGCTTTAGTAGATGCTTTCTCAGCTGTAATAAATGATGCAGATGGAACAGCTACCACTGCAAAAGTAAATGGATTTAATATAGCTGGTAAAACTGGAACTTCAGAGATAAAGAAAGATCAAAAAGATGAATCGGGTAAAGAAAATGGATGGTTTGTAGCTGTAAACACAGATGATTCTAAAATTGCCATATCTATGATAATAGAAGATGTAAAGGGTAGAGGCGGTAGTGGAATACCAACAGCTATGGTTAAAAATGTTATGGAGTTTTATTTGAAAAAATAGATATTTATTATAGTTAAAGAGGGTGTCTAAAATGCTAAATATTGAAATTATTTCAGGCTCAAAGGAACTATTAGAATATGTAAGTCCACTGTGGGATAAGCTTAATAATCATCATAAAAATAAATCTATAAATTTTAAAGAAAAATATGAGAAGCTCTCATTTAAGGAAAGAAGTAATGGATTCCTTATTTACAAGAAGGACAATATAAATATTAATCTAGTTAGGGACAAAGATAAAAAAATATATGTGGGATATTGTATTTCTACAATAAATAGTGGTCTTGTAGGAGAAGTTAGTTCTTTATATATAGAGCCTGAATATAGGACGTATGGGATTGGTGATGAACTTATTAAAAGAGCCATTAAATGGCTAGATGATAACAAGGTTAATAAAAAAATAATTGGAGTAGCTGTAGGAAATGAGGATGTACTTAAGTTTTATGAGAGGCTTGGATTCCGGAGTAGAACTATTATTTTAGAGCAGTGTTAACAATGGGAGGCAGTAATATGTCTCCTATTTTCTTATAAGGTTATAATTTAATTTTATTTAATATATGAGGTGAAAACGAAGTGAAATTTAGTATAGGTGAAATGGCTAAACTACATAATATAAACATACAAACTTTAAGATACTACCATAATATTGGATTATTAGTTCCTGTAGAAGTAGATTCTAAGTCAGGTTATCGATATTATGATAGTACTTCTAGTCAGAGATTGTGGAAAATAAAAGCATTACAGTCTACGGGATTATCTCTTAGTGAAATTATGAAGGTTTTAAGTGGAGATATATGTGAAACAGAAAAATTGTTTAATAATTTGAAAAATGTAATTGATGAAAACATAGAGAACTTAAAAAAAGTTTCTTGTTATGTAGAAGAGCAATTAAAAAATATAAATGATTTAAGGGAAGGAAATTATTCTACAGAGCCGAGAATTATGGTATTAGAAAGAAGGGAAGGATATTTAATAGACGTAAATGAAAATAGCACTATAGATAATGTAATAAGGTCTTTGGTAAGTTTTGATAGAAATTGTAGTATTAGTGTAGAAGTTATGTTTAAGCCGTCAAGGTTAATAAATATTAATGATAAAGGAGAAACTCATCTTAAAAGTTATCTGGCTCTTAGCAAAGAAGAAAAGCTAAATGATTCTAAGAATAAATACACATTAAAAGAAGGGGTTTATGGAGTCATTGACCATATAGGTAGTCGGGACAGTTTAAAAGAAAGTTATGATAGCTTATTAAAATATATAAAATCTTCTAAAATGGAATTACAAGGAATCGGTATAGAAGAATTAATTATAGGGCCAAACATATCTGATAATAATGAAGAATGGGTGAGACAGATTCAGCTATTATTGAAATAGTAATTATCGTGAAATATTTAAAGGATATAATTGGTAGTTTATTGACTAATTATATCCTTTAATTTTAAAATTTATTTGTCACCAGTAGGAAAGTCCTCTCCCATAATCCATGTAAATCCATATGCCTTAAGAGCTTCTATAAAATTCTTATTTCCTATACAAGACCAATTTGCTTTATAGTGAAGACCAAAGTATCTTTGGGCCATATTAATATAACCTTGCTGTTCTATAGATGTAATAATCTTATTACTGTAATCTTCGCCACCTATATCTAAAGTCACTTCTTTCATTGATGCCATATTAGTTGGACTAAGGGGAAATTTTTTAGAATTGTATTTTTCATTTTGTAGTTTTACTAAAGTGTCTATAGTTAAGTCTTTATAGCTTTCCTCATGAACTATGGCTTCTATGCCTAACTTTGGAGCAGGAATTAAAGGTTGATTTGGATATCCAATACTTAAAAGAACTACAGGGAATACGCCTTCTGGAATATTAAATATAGATTTTAATTCCATAAAACAACTTTCTACTGTGCCTATATATACAGAGCCTAAACCTATAGAATCAGCAGCAGTACAAATATTTTGAGCACATATTATTGTATCTTGAAGAGCAATCCAAAAATGTCTATAACTCTTGGTAGCTACAAAAGGAGCATCAGAGGCTTCACACCAACGTTGAATTCTTCTCCAGTCAATACAGAATAGAAGATTAACAGGTGCATTTTTAACTAGTGATTGCATATCGCATTCATTAACTAAACGTTCCTTAGTATTATCATCAGTTATCTTTATTATAGAGTAAGGTTGAAGATTTCCTCCAGTAGCAGCATGTAAGCCGCAAGATATAATCTCATTCAATAGTTCATCAGGAATTTTCTTGTCTAGAAAGCTTCGGCAACTTGCACGTTCACATAATAATTTGATAGTATCATTTAAATATTCTTTATTCATAAAATCATCTCCTAAATTCAATATTTTATATTTCAAAGGTTAAACCCTATAGGGACTATAGAGTCAAGGAAGTTTATACAAATATAAAATAATTTTAATAATTATTTTAAATGAAGATATAAAAAATACCTTTTAGTTATTATATAAATTACTAAAAGGTTGAAAAGAATATTATTAAAATATTAAACTATAATATCTATTTATATTTTTATCTAACTCATTCATGACAATGAATCTAGATTCTCTTAGGGTTTCTTTTCCTTGAGTAAAAAGTAAAATTGTAGGTGCTGTAAAAACTGAAAATTCTGCACACAAGGAAGGAAATTCATCAATACTAATTTTTATAGATTTAACCTTAGGATAATTAGTAAGCAAGTCATCTACTTTACAAAGCAGGTCATCATTTCCTCAAAAACATTTTCCAGTAAAGAAGCATAAAAGTAAATCCGTAGTATCAATTAGTTTTAAAAGGTATTCTTTAGAATTTAAGCTATTCATTTATGAACCTCCTATTAAGTTTATATATTTATATTATCTTATAAGATATAACTTTATTCATTATAAAAGTCAAATCAAAACTTAGATAAATACATCATTTAAATATCTTATTAATAAGTAGAAAGACACCAATTCCCAGACAAAGAAATATAATCATAATAATTATAGGTATGAGTTTAAAAAATTCAAGCATGAGTTTCTCCCCCTTAAAATCCTATATTTATACTTATTTTATAAAGGTAATGACAACAAATTCCATATAATTGGAATAATTATATATGGAAAACATGATGAATGTCAATATTAATTATGTATATAAACTTCAGAATAACTAAAATTCATTAGATTTTAAAGAATATTTGAATATTTATATGTAAAATTAGAATACGTTTAAATATAAAAAGTTATAAATACTCATGATATAATGTATTATAAATTATTAGTTAAAGAAGGGGATTTTAATGCCAAGGATAGGAATGAGGATTATAAAATCAGCAGTGGCAGTCTTTATATGTTTTTTAATATATTTAGTAAGAGGCACAGGAATGCCATTCTATTCAGCAATAGCGGCAATTTTATGCATGCAACAAGGTGTGGAGAGTACTAAGCAGGTTGGTTTAAATCGTACCATTGGGACTTTAATTGGAGGTGCCTTTGGAGTGATAGTGTTATTATTAGAAAGAAGATTTATACCTGAATCTATGCCACAACTAAGATATCTATTAACATCTGTAGCTATCATACCTTTAATATATACTACTATATTACTTGAAAGACAAACAGCATCCTATATTAGTTGTGTAGTATTTTTAAGTGTGGCTATAAATCATGGAGATGATGTAGTTCCTTATGCATTTACTATTAATAGGATTATAGACACTTTAATTGGGATTTTTATAGCGTTAGGGGTCAATGCTATGAGGTTACCTAAGAAGAGAAATACCAAAATTTTGTTTGTAAGTACACTAACGAATACTTTAATGGATTCTAAAAATCAAGTTAGTGCTTATACTAAGGTAAAACTAAAGGAAATGATAGAAGAAGGAGCACTAGTGACATTAGTAATAGATAAAACTCCAGAAACTGTAGCACCTATAGTTAGTAGTATGGATATTAAGTTACCAGTAATTACAATGAATGGAGCAGCAATATATGATTTTAATAAGAAAAGCTATGTTTACCATGAAGGAATAAATAATGAAATAGCTGAACGAATCTTAAATATATGTGATGAGTTATCTATAAATACCTTTACTCATACTATAATTAATAATGTGATGCACATTTATTATGGTAATTTTACTAATGAAGAAGAAAAGAGATTTTATAATTTAGAGAAAGTACTTCCATTGAAAAATTATATATATAGTAAACTACCACAAGGGCTAGACGTAATTTGCATCATGGTTATTAACAAGATAGATAAAATAGAAATACTACATAATAGGCTTAAAGGATGTAGGGATTATAAAAACATCAAGGTTATATATGAAAGATATAACGAAGATTACTATATTTTAAAAGTGTATAGTGGTAAAACATCTAGAGGAAGCGCTTTGATAAAGTTAAGAGAGATGATTAAAAGTGAGAAAGTAGTTGTATTTGCTGGTGTAGAACAGGATAGTTCTATGCTTGAAGTAGCAGATGAAGGATATGTAGTAGAAAATGCATCTATTACAGTTAAAGAAAATAATTCACAAATCATAGGAGATAATGAAAGTGATTCTGTAGTAAAGACTATTAAAAAAATATTTTATTCAAAAGTAATTAATTATTAAACTAATATATTAAATTTAAAGCTTCATTATTTTTATTTATCAACAAAAGGAAAACACGGTAAAGTGCTAAAAGATTAGAAACTTTACTGTGTTTTCTTTTTTATATAGGGGACATTGACTTTACACTTTATAGTCACAATTACAATTAAATTGGTTAATTACATATATTAAGTTAAACTATTGAATACAATCTATTATAATAATAACCTAATTATTACTATGAATTTTACGCAAGTTACATATAAGGAGTAGTAATACACAAATACCTAAAAATGCAATGGTAGTAGGGTCAGATGTCTTTATTAATCTAGGTACTGAAAATAAGAAAATCAATATAGCTATAATAGAAGCTATCAAATCTAATTTTAAATCTTTTCTGATAGATTTCATCAGAAGCACCTCACAATAAAAGATTCTAAATATAAATATAAATATAAATATAAGTTTAGTATAAAATGAATATAGAGGTGCTTTATATATATTAATGAAAGGAATTTGAGATTATTATTTCTATTAATATTTTACTGGTGTTGTAATTAAACCACCTCTATATAAGTGTGTTATTCATGTATGATTATAGCTTAAAATAATCTTGTAGTGTGGTTTTTGGAACGAAAGGTTAAATATCGAACATGTAAGTTAAGAATTAATGTAAAATAAAGTTTAAGTGTGAAAAATAAGGAATTTTAGGTATGAAATAAGTAATTTCATGAAAATTCAAAATAAAACATATAGCAATGGTGTATAATTTTGTTAAAACTTGAAATTAAGAAGGGATTTTATGATTAGTATTTTAGTAAAAAAAATTGTGAATTTTATTGCCACAGAATCTAATATAGAAGATATATATTATCTTGATAGAATTAGATATGGGGTAGAGATTTTTATAAGTGAAGGGATCAAATTCTTTATAATACTTTTAATATCTATTATGCTTAAAAGATTACCTGAATTTTTCATAATTACAGTATTAATTTTAGGGGTTAGAACTAAACTTGGAGGTGGGCATTGTAAAAGCTTTGCAAGATGCTTTATAAAGACTACAGGAATATATTTAAGTATGTATTTTTTATCTTCTATAATAATAATACCAAGATTCATAAGAGTTTTAATATTAGTATCTGTTATAGCTACAATTTTTACTGCTAAATATAGAACTAAGATTAAAGCAATAGAAGATCCTAAGGTAATTTTAAAATTAAAATTAAAGACAAGCTTCATATATTTATTTACATATACTTTAGTAAGAGTAGTAAATGATTCTGTGTACATAAATCTTGTATTATTATTTGGAACATATATGATTTATGAATATTATATGAATAACAGGGGGAAATCTGTAATGAAAAATTTAATGAAAAAATTCGACTTAAGAAAACTTATGAGTGGTGTATTAACTAATGCTAGTATAGGAGTAGGAGAAGCAGCACTGAAATCTTCTTCTATATTCTTTTGGGGAGAAGTTGAATTACCATTAGAATTAAGAGAAAAAAGAAAGTAATAATTATCTAAAATGTGCTATAATTGTTAGGGGTGATGAAGATGCAATTATTGTTAATAGAAGATGATATTATTCAAAGTGATAATTTGTCTAACCTAATTAAAGAAAGCTATAATAATGTGGAGCTCCTAACGGCACATTCATTTAAAGAGTCATTAAAAGTCATTAGTGAAAAAAATGTTGACTTATTCTTTATTGACATTAACTTACCAGATGGATCTGGGATAGATATAGCTAAAAAAATTAGAGCTATGGAAGGCTGTGAATTAAAAGGAATAGTATTTATAACAAGTCAAGGTTATCAGATGGTAGATGCATTTAAAAATATACACTGCTATGATTTCTTAATAAAGCCCTATAGTAAAAAAGATATTAAAAGAATCATAGATGTGTTTATGAAAGAAAATGTTAAAAAAAATGACAATCGAAAGTATAGTATGATAACTATAGAAAATAAAATAACCTATAAACTCTATCATGATGATATAGTTTTTGCTGAGTATATACCAAGGAAGTGCAAAATTGTAACAGTTAAGAATGGAGTAATTTATGCAAAATTATCTCTAGGGAAGCTTTTAAGTATGATTGAATCAAATAGTATAGTACAATGTCATAAATCCTTTATTGTAAACACTAAATATATAAAAAGAATAGACAAGATGTATACTAAGTTATGGAAAGTACATTTTGTTAACATCAGCGACATTATTGACTTATCTATAAGTTACTGTGAAAAAGTATTTGAAATTTTAGGGTATGAAAATGAGTATAAATAATTTTTTAGAGTTGTTTACATTAGGTATGATTTGCAATATTTTATTTGATAAAATTAATATTAAAAATGTTTTAATTTCTATTATATTAGCATATGTTTTTGGTATTGTTATAAAAATACCAGTAGTTACTATAGGAGCTTTAACTATAATATATGCATTCATAAATAAATTTTTACATAATGACACTTTTTATAAATCACTAATAAAGATAACTATATCGTTATTAGTTTTAATGATAGCAGAAAGTATTGTTGGAATTATAGTAGGTATATTAGATATTAATACAGAGAGTATAAATTTAACCTTAACATTAGTGGGTGTATTTACAATTACCTTAGGTACTATATATTACTTTACTAAATATATTAAGGTGAATATTTCAACTATACCTAAGATAAGTACTAAAATTATCATAACAGGAATAGTTAATTTATTTCTAATATTAACTATATTAATATTTATAAATGATAGTCATTTTATAGGCAGTGGATTAAGAATTGGATTATTTTCAGCATTGTTAGTATTCATTGTAATAACCATGATTTTGTGTAGGGATATATATAAAATTATGAAGGAAAATGAAATATTAGAAATTCAAAATAAATATAATTTGATTTTAAATGAGTATATTGAGAAGTTAAGGGCTAGTGAACATGAATATAAAAATCATTTAAATGTGATATACTCAACTCTTCAGGTGGGAAATTATGATGAAGTTAATAAAGTAATAAAGAAGTATATAGAAGATATAACTTATAAAGATACTTTAACAAAGCTAATGGCAATAGATAATATAATTTTAAGAGCTCTTATTTATAGTAAAATTTGTGAAGCAGAAAAAGCCGATGTAAGCATAAAGTGTAACATTAAAAATAGCTTGAATAATATAAAGATTAGTCAATCAGATATGGTAATTATATTAACTAATTTACTAAATAACGCTATAGAAGCAGCTAAGGAGAGTCCAAATAAATTAGTTGAGATATATATAGATGAAGATTATTCTACCAACGGTAGATATGTTATCACTATAAAAAACACTGTAAAAGATATGAATAAAATAAATATATCCTCAATGTTTAAAGAAGGATATTCAACTAAGGGTTCTAGTAGGGGCTATGGACTACATAATGTTCAAAAAATAGTGAGTGGTAATAAAGGCAATATTTTAATAGAAACAGACGACGATATGCTTTCTGTTGAAATACATATTTAAAAACATAGAAAATGGATATCAATTAATTTTGATATTCATTTTTTGATAATAATCATATATACCTTGAAGAAATTATAATAAAGTTATTGAAAAAAGCGCTTTTAAATATACTATAAAATGATATAATTAAATGGAGAATTATTATTACTTAATAAAGTTATTGTTTAGTGAAGGTTATGCAGTTATAAGATTTTATAAGTCTTATGTGTGCTATGAACCTAGGAGGAATATGGTTATGGATTATAATAGAGCTATAGAAATGGTAAAGAGGAATCCAATTATTATAAAAACTATAAAGAACCCAACAGAAGAAATGAAGCTTTTGGCCGTAGAGAAGGATGGAATGTCTCTACAGTACATAAAAAATCCAACAGAGGAAATGAATATAAAAGCATTGAAGAGTAATATAAATGCTATTGAATTTATAGATGAGCCTACCTTAGAAATGAAAGAGTATGCAGTAAAGGAAAGCTGGAATACTTTAAAATATATAGATGCTCCTAGTGAAGAACTAGTAAATCTAGGGATTGAACAAAAGGGATGGGCTATTCAGTATATAAAGAATCCTAGCTGTTATCTTCAGAGGTTGGCTATTGAGAAAAATTATGATTCCATTAAGTATATAGAAAATCCTTGTGAAGAGGTGCAGCTAGTGGCTGTAAATATTAGCTATGATGCCCTAAGGTATATTAACAATCCTAGTGAAAAAGCTGAGATATCTGCCATTAGAAATAATGAAGCTGCTATTAAGTTTGTTCATAATCTAGATAAAGAAAAGATGATAAAATTTTTAAAAGAAAATATACTAGTAATTAAGTATCTTATAAAAGATATTTCTATAGAAGAGCTCGAAGGAGTATTAAAAGAAAGATTATCTAGTGAAGATATAGAAGAGAGATATGTAAGAAATTTTATCAATTGTGAAAGTATAAATAAAAAGTATAATAATATTTCTATGGATAAGATTATATTTATTCATAAGTATGGAAGTAGTAGAGCAAAAAGAGTTGCTATAGATGAAAAGCTAAAGATTATGTAGGAGGATAATGCAAATGAACTTTAATGATACATTAAAAAGTGTAGAGCTTGTAATAGAAACTAATGAAGTACCTCTTATTGTAGGAGAGAGTGGAATAGGCAAGACTGCTCTTGCAAAGACTTTGGCGAGACAAAGAGAATGGAGTTTAGTTGTTATAGATGGAAACCTTTTAAAGGAGGGTGAAATAGGTGGACTCCCTACAGTGGAAGAATATACTATTAAAGATGAACATGGAAGAGTAGTAAGTAAAAAGACAACTATCTATGCTATTCATACAAAGCTTAGAGAAATAGATAATCTTATTTTAGAAGGTAAAGATGTACTTTTATTTATAGATGAAATAAATAGGTGTGAGCATAGTGTACAACAAGAGCTTATGAATTTGATATTAAATAGAGAGATAAATGGATATAAGCTTCATTATAAAGTAAAGATATTAGCTGCAATGAATCCATCCAGTAAATACGGCTCAGACTTTGATTATCAAGTAGTAGATATGGATGCTGCCCAAGAAAATCGATTTGTTTGGCTTAACATGGAAAGTGATGCAAAGGGTTGGATTAAATGGGCTTCGGAAAATAAAGTTGATAGAAAAGTAATAGAATTCATATCTACTTTTCCAGAGCATCTACACAGTATTAACGAAGATGATATAAGGGCTACCCCACGAAGCTTTGAAAGAGTGTCTAAAAGTTATAAGTTATATAAAGAAAATAAAGATAGTATACCAAGAAGAGTATTTTTAAATGTTTTAAGGGGGAATCTTGGAAGAATTATTGCAGAGCAACTTATGGATTTTATGGAGTCGGATAATACTGCTTTAATTTCTCCAGAAGAAGTATTTGAAGAAGAAGTTTTATCAGAGCAGGTTAAAATTAGGATATCCAATGAGAGCCACACTAGATTATATTTAACAGGAAGTAATATGATAAATTATATTAGCAGCAAAGTTGAAGAGCTAGAAGTAGCAGCTATAAAGAGAGTTATAGATAGATTTGTAGAGTTTCTTAGCTTTTATCCAGTAGATTTGATGATTGGAATTATGCAGGATATGAGAGAAAGTCAAAAAAAAATATATAATTTCATATTAGAAAATGAAGACTTTGTAGAGAATTACTTTGCAACTTATACTGAGATAAAAGGGTAGATAGGCATGAGTAAGAATTTTGAAGAATTAAGGGTTGAGCTTTATAATAGGGTAACTAATATAGTTAATGGTGGAGAGATGTTTAAAGCCAGAAGAGATGGCGAAAAATTTGTAGTAGATATGCCAGAAGACTTAAAGTTGGAGTTTTATAGACTAGTAGATAGAGTAAATCTAGCCATGATGGAAGATAAGGAAAATTTCTATGGATACTTTTTATTTCAGGTAAAAAGAGAAATAAGATATGATATAGCTACACCTACAGCCATAAGTTTTAAGGGAGCTAAATATATTGTTTATTTTAATCCTTTTATATTTTTACAACTTAATTTGAGTCAGATGCAAGGGACTATAAAACATGAAATACATCATATTTTAGCATTACATTTAGTAAGGGCAAAGGAATTAAGAAAAAAATACAGTACCTTAGCTGTTAATATGGCTATGGACATAGTTGCAAATCAATATGTTAATTTCTTACCTGCCTATGCAACTACCTTAGAGTGGGTAAATACAAAATATAATTTGAAGTTAGAACCATATAATTCTATGGAGTACTATGTGAGAGAAATTCAAGGAGAATTGGATTTGTTAGAAGAGGACAAAGAAGGAGAAGAGGATGATTCTAAAGGTGATACTAAGGATGAATATGATCCTAAAAAGACTCATGATACCTGGGATGAATCTGATGATATAGATGATAAAACTCTGAAGTCTTTTACGGAGAAATTTGCAGAGCTTTCTAGTAAAGGAAAGCTTCCAATAGAGATAGAAGCTATGCTAAACACTTTAAAGGGAAGTGAAAATGAAATCCCATGGAATATTTATTTAAAAAAAATAATGGGAACCTTAGAGAGTAGTAAGAAGAAAACTGTAACAAGAAGAAGTCGAAGACAACCTAATAGATTAGATTTAAAAGGGGAGTTAAGAGGTCATAGGGCTAAAATTGCTGTAGCTATAGATATAAGTGGAAGTATAAGTGATGCTGAGTTTATGCAAGCTATGAAAGAAGTACTTTCAATAGTAAAAAATTATAATAGTGAAGTTACTATAATAGAGTGTGATAGCAATATTAGAAGAACATATAGGGTTAAGTCTGTAAAGGATATAAGAGAAAGGGTTACTAAAGGGGGAGGAACACAGTTTACTCCTGTATTTGAATATATAAATAACACTGACACTAACTTACTTATATACTTTACTGATGGTAAAGGTGAAGATAACTTAAAGGTTACTCCAAAAGGTTATAGAACTTTATGGATAATATCAGGCAGAGGATATAAATTATCTTTAAAGGAGCCTTATGGAGTAGTAAAGAGGCTTAAGGCTATAGAAGAGAAGGATGAGTTTATAGATATACATGACGTAAGAAATGATGGTTGGTCCATGAATAGTGTTGAACCTACAATATAGAGTATTAAAAATTATATAGTTTTACCAATGAGGCTTTTACAAAATAGATAGCTCTGTTTTGTGAATGCCTCATTTTCTTATAGTTAAGTAATAAGTCTTTAATAAATTTTAATGCTATACATAATATCCACTTATTTAGCTCAACATATAAATGGTATAAGAGTAAAAATTAAAGATTTATAACTTAGAGCAAAGTAACAAAAGGCTATTGAGGCATTAGATATATGTCTCAATACCTTCATATCAATATATTTAAACTGTAAGAAAAGAGGTAATAACATGAGAAAAATGAAGACTATGGATGGTAATACAGCAGCAGCACATATATCCTATGCATTTACAGAAGTAGCTGCTATATTCCCAATTACACCATCTACACCTATGGCTGAGCTAGTAGATGAATGGGCCGCTAAGGGGAGAAAAAATATATTTGGTCATCCTGTTAAAGTAGTAGAGATGCAATCTGAGGCAGGGGCAGCAGGAGCATTACATGGTTCCTTACAAGCAGGAGCTCTATCATCTACATATACAGCATCACAAGGTCTATTACTTATGATACCTAACATGTATAGGATGGTAGGAGAAAGATTACCTGGAGTTATACATGTTGCAGCTAGAGCTCTTACTACGTCATCCTTAAGTATATTTGGTGACCATCAAGATGTTATGGCTACAAGACAAACAGGATTTGCAATGCTTGCAGAAGGCTCTGTTCAGGAGGTTATGGATTTAGCAGCAGTAGCACATTTAAGTGCTATAAAGGCTAGAATGCCATTTCTTAGTTTCTTTGATGGCTTTAGAATTTCCCATGAAATACAAAAGGTTGAGGTTATAGAGCAGGAGGAACTTGCAAAACTAGTAGACTATAAAGCTATTGATGAGTTTAGAAAAAATGCTTTAAATCCAGATCATCCAGTTACAAGGGGAACTGCTCAAAATCCTGATTTGTATTTTCAAATGTGTGAATCACTTAATAGATACTATGAAGATATACCTACTGTAGTAGAAAATTATATGAGTGAAATAACAAAACTAACAGGAAGAGAATATCACTGTTTTGATTACTATGGAGCACCGGATGCGGATAGGATAATCATATCAATGGGTTCTGTATCTGAAGTAGTTGAGGAAACTATAGATTATCTAAGAGATAAGGGAGAAAAGGTAGGACTTGTAAAAGTAAGACTTTATAGACCTTTCTCTATAGAGAAGTTTATAAAAGCTATGCCAAGTACAGTTAAGAAGATAGCAGTACTTGATAGAACTAAGGAGCCAGGTTCTATAGGGGAACCTCTTTATCTAGATGTAGTAAGAGCACTATTTGGAAAAGCAAATGCTCCATTAGTAGTAGGTGGAAGATTTGGACTTGGTTCAAAGGATCCGATTCCAGCTCATATAGCTGCCGTATTTGAAAATCTTAAAGAAGATAAACCTAAGGATAGATTTACCATAGGAATAATTGATGATGTTACAAACTCATCACTAATGCCAAAGGAGGATATAGATGCTACGCCAGAAGGCACAACCTCGTGTAAGTTCTGGGGATTAGGTTCTGACGGTACCGTTGGAGCTAATAAGAGTGCTATAAAGATTATTGGAGATCATACAGATATGTATGCTCAAGGATATTTCTCTTATGATTCTAAGAAATCAGGTGGAATAACTGTTTCTCACTTAAGATTTGGTAATAAACCAATTAAATCTCACTATACCATTGACAAGGCAGATTTTGTTGCTTGCCATAACCAATCCTACGTATATAGCTATAACTTATTACAAGGATTAAAGAAGGGTGGAAAATTCCTTTTAAATACTCAATGGACAGAAAAAGATTTGGAAGATAGATTACCAGCTGACTTAAAAAGATATATATCAGAAAATAATATAGAGCTCTACATCATAAATGCAGTTAAAATAGCCCAAGAAATTGGGTTAGGTGGAAGAATAAATATGATAATGCAAGCTGCCTTCTTTAAGATAGCAGATATCATACCTATTGAAGATGCAGTAAAATATTTAAAAGAAGCAGTTATAACTTCCTATGGTAAGAAGGGTGAAAAAGTTGTAAATATGAACCATGCTGCCATTGATTCAGGAATAAATTCTATAGCTAAAATAGAAGTTTCAAGTAAATGGAAGGATGCTAAGGATGATAAGTTAGATATAATGAAGGATTATCCTGCATTTATTAAGGATATTGTAGAACCAATGAATAGGATGGAAGGAGATGATATTCCAGTTTCTACATTGGTTAGAGAGGGAGTAGATGATGGTACCTTCATGGCAGGTACTACTGCCTTTGAGAAGAGAGGAATAGCAGTAAATGTACCACAGTGGATTTCAGAGAACTGTATTCAATGTAACCAATGTTCATATGTATGTCCACATGCCACTATTAGAGCCTTTCTATTAGATGAAAAAGAAAAAGAAAATGCTCCAAAGGATATGAAGTTGCTAGAAGCCAAGGGTCTTAAAACAGAAGCTCCAATGTTTTTCCATATAGGAGTTACGCCTTTAGATTGCACTGGATGTGGAAACTGTGCAGAGGTTTGTCCAGCTAAAGAAAAAGCCTTAGTTATGAAACCACAGGATAGCCAACATGATCAAATAGAAGTCTGGAATTATGTTGTAGAAAAAGTTGCAAACAAGAAGAATCCATTGAACAAAAATACTGTGAAGGGTAGTCAATTTGAGCAACCTCTCCTTGAATTCTCAGGTGCATGTGCAGGATGTGGAGAAACTCCATATGCTAAACTTGTAACTCAATTATTTGGAGATAGAATGATGGTAGCTAATGCTACTGGTTGTTCATCAATTTGGGCAGCTGGAGGACCTTCAACAGCCTATAGACCTAATAAAGAAGGCTATGGACCAGCATGGGCTAACTCACTCTTTGAAGATAATGCTGAGTATGGTTTTGGAATGTTTATGGCTGTTAAAACCATAAGAGAAAGAATTGCACAGAATATAAGAGAAGCTCTAAGTGGCAATATCTCAGAGGTAGCTAAGCCTGTGTTACAGGATTGGTTAGATAACATAGATAAGAGTGAAGGTACAAGAGATAGAGCAACTAAGTTAACCCAAGTTCTTCAGAAAGAAAATAGTGAAATAGCTAAGAAGATACTAGAAGATAAAGAATTCTTTGTTAAGAGATCTCAATGGCTATTTGGAGGAGATGGATGGGCTTATGATATAGGATATGGTGGCCTTGACCATGTATTGGCATCAGGAGAAAATGTAAATGTATTAGTCTTTGATACAGAAGTTTATTCTAATACAGGAGGTCAATCATCAAAATCAACTCCAACGGCTGCGGTAGCTAAGTTTGCAGCATCAGGAAAACGAACTAAGAAGAAGGATTTAGGAATGATGGCTATGAGCTATGGTTATGTATATGTAGCTCAAGTATCCATGGGAGCAGATAAAAATCAGACTATAAAAGCTATTTCAGAAGCTGAAGCTTATGATGGACCATCATTAATAATAGCTTACTCTACATGTATTAATCATGGTATTAAAGCTGGAATGTCTTATTCACAAGAAGAACAGAAGAGAGCAGTAGAGTGTGGATATTGGACTTTATATAGATATAATCCAGATTTAAAAGGAACTAAGAATCCATTCTCCTTAGATTCAAAAGCACCAAATGGAAGCTTTAAAGACTACTTATTAGGTGAGGTTAGATATGCATCTTTAGCCAAGGTATTTCCAGAAGTAGCAGAGGAATTATTTGCAAAGACAGAAGCAGATGCTATGGAAAGATATAATAACTATAAGAAGTTATCAACTCAAGAATAAAAAATTAGAAGACCATTTCATAGTTATGATATGGTCTTCTATAATTTAGATACATTATGAGTTTTTATTAATATAAATTTTTAAAGCTTTAATGATAAGTACCAGTGCATAAATACCTAAACCCCAAAACAATAAAATTATGGGTAAAATAATTAGCATAGGAATAAAAGCAAATAAAGTCTCCATAAAAGCCTCCTTATAATATAATATAATATAATTTAATATGATTCACTTGGTGATGTAGAAATAGATTTTTTGGGAATAAATACCACAAGCAATGTAGATATAATTAATACAATTGTACAAGCAAGACCACCCTCAGCTCCGAAGTTACCACCAGATAGTAAAGAGTCACTAAAACTATTAACTTTCAAAATAGAAGGTCCTATGTTCATTCCACTAACAAGAATTCCATATATATTACCTTGAGCAAAGTTCCACATGGTATGAATTGCACATACTCCAATAATATTATCTGTACGATAGGCATAAACGGAAAAGAATATACCAACTAAAATAATATTAATCATTGGTAGTATAGAAAATCCTGAATTAAAAATGTGGAGAAACCCAAATAAACAGGAGTTCAAAATAATACCGAGAATAATTCCATTTTTAGCAGCAATTGAAGTTAATAAAAAGCCTCTACATAGAAATTCTTCACTGGCACCTTGTATCATAAAACCAATAAAGAAAATAATAATTAGAGGAAGAGAAGACAGAGTAACCTTAACAAAGGATAAGTGTCCAGAAATCATTAGAATCAATACAACAGCACTAAACATAACAAGCCCTACTATTAATCCAATGACATATTCTTTAAAAGCACCTTTTTTTATTAACCCCATGGAGCGAAGATTTCTTTTTTCACTAAACTTGCAATATAAAATACAGAGTATAATTAAAAATCCAGTACCAAATAAATTTATAAGAGTTAAAGTTTCATTATCTATGGTCATAGATAATCCATTGGATTTAATCACACTTATAAAACCTATTATTGCCATAGGAATCACAAGTATAAATTGACTTACTAAAATAAGAACTAAGGATATAAGTAAGTTGAGAAATGGATTGTGTTTCAGTTTAGCTTTTTTTGCTTCCTCAATCATAACGGAATGTGTGTTAAAAAATTTCATAAGAATCCCCCAATTAAAATTATAAAATATACACAGTAATGTATATGTAACATTATATTATATTTTACACTATATATATTAATTCACAATATATATAATATAAAAGGAGTAATTTAATACATAGGTTTCTATTAATGAATTCATATGTGAAAATATAATTCATTAATGTATAATAATTAGTAATAAATATTTTATAATAACAGTAAGTAACTATTTAAAATAAAAGGAGAGAACATATATGAGCATATTATTTATTCAGTATCCAAAGTGTACTACATGCATTAAGGCAAAAAAATTTCTTGTTGAAAATAACATAGAATTTCAGGATAGACATATAGTGGAGAATAACCCAACGAAGGAAGAGTTAGCTTTATGGCTTGACAAAAGTGGACTTGAGATTAAGAAATTCTTCAATACCTCAGGAAAGCTTTATAAGGAAATGAATTTAAAGGATAAGATTAAAGACATGTCAAAGGATGAAGCCATAGAACTTCTTTCTACTAATGGAATGTTAGTAAAGAGACCTATACTTATAGATGGAGATAAAGTATTAGTGGGATTTAAGGAAGATAATTATGAGAAATTTACAAATAAACCTTCTCAATAATCAATATGAAATTCTCATTAAATCAGGAATTATAAACAGTATAGGTGAAGAGATTTCAAAGATATATGAAGGAAATAAAATAGCTTTAATTACTGATGAAAATGTAGATAAATTTTATGGAGATATAGTTAAAAAGTCTTTAGAGGATAATGATTTTAAAGTTTTAAAGGTGGTTTTGAAACCTGGTGAAAGGAGTAAATCAATAGAATCTTTAATGAAGCTATATAATGAACTTTTAGATTTTAAGCTAAATAGGGGAAATTTAATTATAGCTTTAGGGGGAGGAGTCATTGGAGATTTAGCAGGCTTTTGCGCAGCTACTCTTTTAAGGGGAATTCCATTTGTTCAAGTTCCAACATCACTACTTGCCCAAATCGATTCATCTATAGGAGGTAAGGTTGCTATAGATTTACCTAGGGGAAAAAACTTAATAGGTAATTTTTATCATCCTAGGGCAGTATATATTGATCCTCAGGTGCTTAAAACCTTAGAAAAGAGATATGTAAATGATGGATTAGGTGAAGCTATAAAATATGGATTAATAAAGGAGAATGAGCTCTTTGAAAAGTTTGAAAGTATAGAAAGCTATGAAGCTTTATTTGAATATATAGAAGATATAATATATAAATGCTGTAGTATAAAAAAACAGGTAGTAGAGCAGGATGAAAAGGACAAAGGAGAGAGAATGATTTTAAATTTTGGTCACACCATAGGCCATGCTATAGAAAAGCTTGAAAATTATAAGGGTGTTTCTCATGGAGAAGCTGTAGCTATAGGGATGTACTCTATAGCCCTTAGATGTGAGGAGTTAAATATATGTAAGGATGGAGTTGCTAACAGAATAAAAAGTCTACTAGATAAATTTAACTTGCCCTATGATTTCCAAGTAAAGACCAGGGAAGATATTATTGATGCTATTTCAGTAGATAAAAAGACAATAGGAGATTTTATAAACCTTATTCTTATTGAAGACATAGGTAAGGTTTTTCTTCATAAGGTTACTCATGAAGAATTAGAAAAATTTATTTAGGAGGAAAAGCTATGGATAAAATTATAATAAAACCCAAGTTACTTAAAGGGAATATAGTTGTTCCTTCTTCTAAAAGTTTAGGGCATAGGGGGATAATTGCAGCTGCTCTAAGTAGAGGGATATCTAGGGTGGATAATATACAACTTTCTAAGGATATTGAAGCTACTATGGAGATAATGAAGGAGCTTGGAGCAGTTGTTAATATTGAAGATCAAAACTTATATATTGATGGAAGAAAGATGTTTTCCTATGAAAAGAAACTAGATTTAAGATGCAGAGAATCTGGCTCAACTCTAAGATTTCTAATTCCACTAGCTTTAACCAAAGATGGTGACTATATATTTCATGGAGAAGGAAAGTTAATTTCAAGACCACTAGAACCATATTATGAAATCTTTGAAGAAAAGGGTATAAAATATTCAAGGGAAGAGGACGGTTTACCTTTGAAGGTAAGCGGAAAACTTACTAGTGGTACATATAGAGTAAGGGGAGATATAAGCTCACAATTTATAACAGGGCTACTGTTTTCTCTTCCCATTTTAGAGGGTAATTCTAGAATTCAGATAACTACAAAACTAGAATCTAAGGGATATATAGATCTTACTTTAGATATTTTAAAGGATTTTGGCATAGAGATAGAAAATAATAATTATGAAGAGTTTAATATTAGAGGAGCGCAAAAATATAATAGTAGAAACTATTATGTAGAGGGAGATTATTCTCAGGGAGCCTTCTTTTTAATAGCAGGGGCATTAGGTTCTTCTATAGTATGTTCTGGTCTAAATAAGGATTCTCTTCAAGGAGATAAGGTCATATTAGATATTTTAGAAGCTATGGGATGTAATATGGAAGAAAGTGAAGAAGGTATAAAAGTAAACCCTTCTAAGACTAAGGGCATAGAAATAGATGCCTCTAATTGTCCCGATTTAGTTCCGGTTCTTACGGTACTTGCTAGCCTTTCAGAGGGTGAAACTAAAATAGTAAATGTTAAAAGACTAAGAATTAAAGAGTGTGATAGACTATATGCTATAACTAAAGAGTTAAATAAACTAGGAGCAAATATAATAGAGTTAGAAGATTCTTTAATAATATCAGGTGTTAATGAATTAAAGGGTGGAGAAGTTGATTCTCACAATGATCATAGAATAGTAATGGCCTTGGCCATAGCAGCCACAAGAGCTAAGGGTGATGTAATCATAAATAATCCTAGTGCCGTAGAGAAGTCTTATCCTAATTTCTTTAAGGATTATTTTAAATTAGGGGGTGAAGGTAATGAGTTCAATTATAGGGAATAAAATAAAAGTATCAGTTTTTGGAGAATCCCATGGTGATGCCATAGGAGTTATAATTGATGGATTACCAGCAGGGCATAGGATAAATTTTGATTTTGTTAATGAAGAAATGAGAAGACGAGCACCAGGTCAAGATTCATTGTCTACTTCTAGAGTAGAAAAAGACATACCTAAGGTTTTAAGTGGAATTTTTGAAGAAAGAACTACAGGGGCACCACTATCAGCCATAATTGAAAATAATAATACTAAATCTAGGGATTATTCAGAGCTTAAGGTAAAGCTAAGGCCAGGCCACTGTGATTACCCAGCTATGATTAAATATGAAGGATATAATGACTATAGAGGTGGTGGACATTTTTCTGGTAGGCTCACAGCTCTTTTAGTCTTTGCAGGAGCAATATGTAAGGATATTTTAAAGGAATATGATGTGTATATAGGTGCACATATAAAGTCTATTGGAAAGATAAAAGATCATGGCTTTGACAAAGTAAATATAAGAAAAGAATTATTACAAGAATTGAGGAAGGATAGATTTCCTACATTAAATAAGATTATTTCCGAAGAAATGAAAAAAGAAATTTTAGCGGTTAAAGCTTTAGGAGATTCTATTGGCGGTGTTATAGAAGGAGCTGTTATTAACCTACCAGTAGGACTTGGAAGTCCAATGTTTCACTCAGTAGAAAGTGTATTATCCCATATGCTTTTTTCTATTCCAGCAGTTAAGGGAGTAGAGTTTGGAGAAGGATTTAACATCTCAACACTAAGAGGTAGTGAGGCAAATGACCAGTACTATATTGAAGGTGAGGACATAAAAACCTATTCTAATAATAATGGGGGGATTCTAGGTGGAATTACTAGTGGAATGCCAGTTACATTTTCAGTAGCATTTAAACCAACGCCATCTATAGCTTTACCACAGAAAACTGTAAATATGGATACGAAAACTGATGATATTTTAGAAATTAAGGGAAGACATGATCCTTGTATAGTACAAAGAGCAGTGCCAGTGGTGGAGTGTGTCACTGCCATTGCTATTTTAGATATGATGCTTCAGTAGAATAATATATAGGTATTCTAGAAGGGAGAAGAGTTTTGAATAATATCATATTAATAGGTCTTTCAGGATGTGGAAAAACATGTCTAGGTAATATAATTAGTAACGATGAAGAAATAAATTTTATTGACTTAGATGAATATATAGAAGAAAAAAACAATATGACCATAAAGGAAATGTTTAACATTAGTGAAGAATACTTTAGAGATAGGGAAACAGAAGCAGTTAAACAGGTTTCTAAACTAGAAAATACTCTTATAGCTACAGGGGGTGGCGTTATAAAGAGAAAAGATAACATGGATGCTTTAGGGAAAAGTGGATGTATAATATTTATAGACAGAAAACCAGAAAAAATAATAGAAACTTTAGATATATCAAATAGACCTCTTTTAAAAGAAGGAAAAGAAAAGATATATGACTTACATAAAGAAAGGTATAAGCTCTATAAAAAATATGCTCATATTACTATAGATAATAATGATAGTAAGGAGAAGGCTATTAATATTATAAAGGATATAATTAAAATTAAGCTCCATAAGCGTTAGTATTAATAGATATATTCCTTAAATCTTATCTGTTTATAAAGTCATATATGGATCCTTTTTAATATTATATTAATATAGAGAATTGAGGTGAGATCATGGATATTAAGAAAATACTGTCTATCATAAAACGGCAAGAAGGATTAAAGTTAGATTTTAAACAAAAGCTTTCCTTAGATTTTGAAAGTGGTAAAAAGGAACTAGCTAAGGATGTTTGTGCCATTGCTAATTCAAAGGGTGGAAGAGGATATATAGTTGTAGGTATTGAGGATAAAACAAAAGAGTTAATAGGCTTAGATGAAAGTGAAGTTTTCACAGAAGAACAAGTACAACAAATAATATCTTCTAGATGTGAGCCACCAATCCCAATCTCTGTAGATGAGTATAATATAAGTAAAAAAAGGATTTGTATAATTACAATATATGATGGAGAACAAAAGCCATATCAACTTAAGGAGAATGGAGCATTTTATATCAGAAGAGGCTCTACCACTGATACTATGAGAAAACAGGAACTAGTAGAAGCCTTTGAGGAGAATTTAGACTTTTTTATTGAAACTTCTCAAGTGGTGAGAAGTGATATAAATCTTATAAATATGGAAATAGTAAAAAACTATTTTCATAAAAAAGGTATAGTTATTAATAGCTCTAATGAAAAATTTCTTATGAGAAGTGCAGGAATATCATATACAGATAAGGATACTGGAGAAGAGAAATGTACCTTGGGTGGTCTTTTAGTATTTTCTGATAACAATAGCCTTTGCATACCTCAAAACATGATTAGAATAACTAATAATTTAGGTAAGGGAAAAGACCGAGTAAATGTTGTACAAGGTAATCTCTTATCTATGATAGATAAAAGCGAAGATATATTAAGAAAAATATTACCTAAGAATTATCCTATAGGAGCTATAGTTGAGGCAATAAACAATGCAGTGCTTTATAGGGAGTATTCTTCCATAGATAGAGTTATAGAAGTGGTGATATCTAGAAATAGTACAATAGTTAATAGCCCAGGACAAATGATACAGAACAATTCCACAGGAAAAAGAATTAACTATAATAGAAGAAATATGTGGCTTTATGAAAAACTAGTAACACTAGATGAAAATAAAAGATTTTTAAACAATGAAGGTGGATTTGGAAGGATAAAAAAGCCTTTCAAAAAAAATGTGACCTTTATAAACTCTAGAGCAGAAGACTGTTTTAAGGTAATCTTACCAGGAACAAAACTCTATGAAGGTAAAAAGTAGTGATATTAAGGTTAATTAGCAGTAAGTTTATAATCCTTATAAGTAAAAGATTAGACGATAAAGTAGGAACTAGAATTTATCGTCTAATTTTTTTGTAACGAAATTAATATTTTACGGACTTACTAATAGGAGGTGAAAATGTGGAGGATATAGAAGTGTACTATAAAAGCCATGGGAAAAAGGTGTATTACTATTTATTATCTATGATACATGATGATAATTTAGCAGAAGAGCTAACACAGGAAACTTTTTATCAGGCTATGAAAACTATTAATAAATATCGTGGGGATTGTAAGCCTTCTGTATGGCTTTGTCAGATTGCTAAACATGTTTGGTACAAACACCTTGAAAAGAATAAGAAATGTGAAACTATTTCAATGGAAGAAATAAAAATAGATATAATGGATTCTTATGATCTAAATTATGAGGTTATGAATAAATTTGATAAGTTAGCCTTTTATAAGAAATTGCGGGAATTAGATGATAATATGAAAGAGGTTATTTATTTACGAATTTCTAGTGATCTATCTTTTGCAGAAATAGGTGAAATAATAGGGAAATCAGAGAACTATGCAAGGGTAATGTTCTATAGGGGGAAAAAGAAGTTAATGGAAGGAGAGCTAACAAAATGAAATTAGATTGCTATATAGTAAAAGATTTATTGCCAAGTTATGTTGATGATTTGACAAGTGATGAAACATGTAAAGATATAGAAGAGCATCTAAAAGAGTGTAAAGATTGTAATAAAGAATTTCAGCAAATGATAAAACCTATGTCTGTTACAGATAAAGAGAAGCAAAACAATACCAAGGAAGTACATTATTTTAAAAAATGTAAGAAAAAATATTCAACCATGGTTAAGTTATTGATTGCAATAGCAGTTATATGTGCATTGCTATTTGCAGGATTAGTTATAATACTAACCTCGGCATATCATCAGCAGTATAATAATAAAGCAGTAAGCAATAATCTATGTATAAGTATAGAAGAGAATGAAAGTATCGATTTTATTGGGGAGTATGATGATTATAAGATATATACCTATAAATTAGAAGAAGCATACTTTATTGATTTTTTTGCAAATCGAATAGAAATAAAAGATGCATTTCAAAAGGGTAAAACATCATTAAAAGATATGACTAAACATTTAGAACTAGTAAATGAAGAAAATGGTAATAAGATATACGAATTTGAAAACTATCAAATTATTTTTAGGAAGGACATATGTGTAATAGCTCCATTATCTATAAAGGGAGAAGTTATAATTCAAGCTGTTGAAGACTACGTAGCAGAATAAGATTATTTGTTCACCAATTTTGTTATTTAATTGGAATTTCATGCACAGAATATACCATTTTGTGCATTTTTCTATAAAATAAACTGATTATAGGTTACAATGTGGATATAAAAATCAATACCCTTTAAGTGGAGATAGATTTAGTAGTTTAGCTAGATATGTCAGAGGTCAAGGATTGTTTAATTTGAAACTTACAAGAAATCCGTTTTCTCTGCTTTATGTTTTATAATGATTAAAATTATGTATAAAGGAGTTATAAGCATGGATTTAGTAATAATCATGTTAATCCCATATATTATTGTATTATTATCACAAATTTTCTATAAAAAAAAGCATTTAAAAAATGGTAAGAAAACAGATAGTACAGAGCATTTAGTTGTAGTAGTATTTGGAAATAGTGTGTTGGCTTATATATGTTCAAATTCTGCATTTACAGATACTATGCGTACTACAATAATAGGGCTTTTCACAGTTTTGTATATAATATTTTGGGTTATTTGTTTAGGTATAGATAATAAAAAATAAGATGAAGAAAACAAAATTTAACATTAGGAAAAACTTAATTTTAGTAGTTTAGCCATTGAAAGGAGGAAAAAAGATAATGAAAAAAGTAATGTGGTTAGGTCTTTCTATAGAAATAACAGTATTGATAATAATGTTATTATTTGTTGTATTCAAGAAGCCAGTACCAGGAGTACTCGTTGGTATTTTTGTAGTTGGAATGTTAACAAGTATAATATCTTCATTTTTCGTACAACGAGAGAAGATTAAAGAAAATTAAACTATTTAAATATACGAAATTTTATATAGGAAACTAGTTGTTGGCACCGTGGGAGTTTGTGGGTTTTTTGAATGTTTTTATTTATTAAATATTAGTATTTAAGTCTAGTTCTTTTCTGACTTTTTTTATTCATATAATATATAACCCCATGTCTTATAATATTATTATTACATTATGATAATTTCATAAATTTAGTTAATCTAAGGAGTTTATATATTATAAGTGAAATCATATATTTATTTGTGAGGTATGTATTATGAAAAAAGTACTGGCTTGTTTAGTGTTTATATTCATAGGAATAGGATGTTTTTATTTTGCATTTCAAGATGGGGTAAGTGCTACTTTAGGAATAACTTTAACAATAGTTGGAGCCATAGCGTTAGGAATTGGAATTTATAGAAGTTGCCGTTGTGGCATTATTAAAGAGGTAATAGATATTTTATTTCATTTATAGAGCTATAAACAATAAAATAGTTAGTATAGTAAATATTATGTATGAAATGGAGTATAAAATTGTGAAAGAAAAAATTATTGTGTTTATGAAGTTATTAGTGATTTTTTTTATTATTGGTATAGGCTCTGACTATTTATTTAAGTCAGGGGGAGTAGATTTTCTTAAAAGCTTTTCAATTGCATTGGGGATGTCACTAGGGATAACATATGTAATATATTCTAGTAATAAAGAATAAGATAATGTTTTGGTAATATAAATTACTACATGTATGGTAAGACTTTTAGTGATTTTAAAGACTCATTTATATTAGATTAAGTGGAGGAGGAAAATCATAATATGAATTATTTATCAGGATTTACTGTAATTTTAACTTGTTTTTTTACCTTCTACTGTTTTTATGAACTTATGTTTTCAATACACTTATGAGATAGTGATAATATTAATAAGGATGATTTCAATGAAGTATTGTATTTTAAAAATATAATGTCAATTGTATATTTATTTTGCTTTATTTGTTTTTTATCTTTGACTATTTTTGGCTATCTTAAAAATTGTATTTTTACTCCATGGAAAGCTAGGGTATTAGGTGTTCAAACATACATAACATTACTGATAATACTTAGTCTGCCAGAGTTTTTTAAATATAAGAAGAACAAATATAAGATAAAGAAAACAAAATTGAATATTAGGAAAAAGCTAATTTTAGTACTTTCAATGCTTGTTTTTTCTTTGATTTCCACCCTTATAAGTTCGTATATAATTTTACCCTAATTATTCAATGGAATAATCAAAACTATGTGTAGTATAGATGCATTTGCTAAATATCTAAAGCAGTAATAAAGAAATAAACAGTAGGTGCTTTTCCAGAAGTTTTGGGAAATGTATATTCGCATTTTTAATTAATGGATGTAGAGTAAAAATTCAGGGATTAATAAGACATTCAGCAACCCATTATTTCCAAACGCAACTCTAAATTTTAACAATTTTACACTATAGAATCTAGGAGAGATAGCATGAAAGTAATCAGAGTTATATTTGAAGCATTACTTCCAGGAATAATATCTGTTGGTATTGCAATACAATTTCAATGGTCGTGGCCAATTATGTTAATATTATATATAGCACTTAGTGGTATTGTGCATTTTATTATTTTGAGAATTAAAAGTAAAGAAGCAGTAAAAGAGGCTAGCATTAAAAAATATATGATTTATTCAATAATACTTATATTATTGGGCATAATTGGTATTGTTGTAGGGTTTATTGGAGGAGATAAACAGATTACATTGATTATTGGTATTGCATTATTTTCAGTAGGTACTTCATTGATATTTGCAAAATACATTAATTATTTTGCAAATATTATTCTAATGAAAATGAATAGAAATTAATATTATTTTAGACTGAGGAATAAAATGGTTATAGGAATTAAAATATTTCTTATAATTTTTGGTGTAATATTTTTTATATGTCTACAAAAATTGTTAAATTATTGTACAGAAATGGATATAAAAATATAAGTAAGAAAAAACATGAGGAGATATCCAAAAAAATATTTAATTATGGTAGATTATATTGCATAATAGTAAGTATCTTGGATATTTTTATTGGTAATAATACAATTGTTTTGATATTACTATATTTTGTTTTTCTAGCAATAGGGTTAGCATAAGCTGAAATTAAAAAGAAGAGTATTTTGATTAATGAAAAAGAACCTATTACAGAGTGATTATATACATTCTATAATAGGCTCTTTTTAATTCAGAGCAGTAGCCTACCTTCTTCTACAGACCTCATTATAAAGTGAAACTAAAGTTTTAATGTGAACTTCCTCGTCCTTTACTATTCTTTCAAGTATTTCCCTAACTTTTTCATCTTTAATTAATTTTATAGTTTCTTTATATTGTCTAATGGTAGCTTTTTCACCGTCTATATCTTCACGAAGCATGGAGGCTAGATTTGAGCCATATTCAATAAATTTAGGTGACCAATGTCCTTTATTAATTTCAAATCTAGGATTTCCACCAAGAGCTATGATAAGTTTCCCCAAGATTTCTAGGTGCTCCAGTTCTACCATAGCTATAGCCTTTAAGCAATGGGATACATCTTCAAATTTTTCAGACATAGCTAGGCTGTGATATATATATTGATTTACAGAAGTTAGTTCTGAAATAGCACCAGCATAGTTAAGTTGTATTAGGTGTACATAAGATTTATTTTTATCCGTGCAATCTATTTCTGGATAAGGTAAATCTGCTTTATATATATTCTTAGCTTCCATAGCATATCTCCTTAAAAATTTTTACCATATATAATATGGGGATAAATATATTTTAGTGAGAGTTATTTATTACTATTATTGAAAAAATAACATAACATATATCTAAAGGTGTAGCCTATGGTCTTTGAGATTGATGGGTTACTAATAAAAAAGATATACACATTACAATGTAGTTTTTATCTAAAAGGCTTAATCCTAGTTGTATAAAAGGTTCAAATGGAGTGGGATGCCGGAAATGTGGAAGACGAGAAGCTAAGAATAAGAGAAGGGGTATAAGAAAAAATTGCAAAGGGAAGTTAATGAGAGGATGCCTTGACTATTCTTATATGGAAGTCATATACTTAATTTATAAAAATTATACTTTTTAATTAAAAACATATTTAAGTTTATAAAAGTTGATAATTTAAAATCCATAATAAACTGAGGTGGGGTTTAGCAATTTAGATCTAATAATTGAATCTCATATAAATTTAAGTCATGTCATGGTAAAAATTCAACTTAAGCTGTAACTTAAATTTATGTGCTATTTTTAACTGACAACACTGGAATTAAGCCAACTTAAATTATAAAATACATAAAAAGGGGAGACTTTAGATGAAAATTAATAAAAAAATTATATATCCCATAACTCTTATAGGTATATATATGGTGTATTTCTTTTTCCTAGTAAAATACTTCTATAATAATGATTTACTTATAGGTGTTAAAAACATCACTATATCAAATGTTGGGATACAATTATTAGGTGATTTTCTAGCTAACTTACTTATTGTAATAATTATTATATCAATTATGCTTAGAAAAAAACAATCACTAAATATAACTGGAACAACGAGAAATGGCAAAATAGTTGCTTGTATTTTATTTGCAATTTATATAGGAATATTTTTTATTAAAGGTGATTTCTCACTAGCAGGTATATATAAACCATTATTTTTTCTAATTACTATAGGATTTGTAGAAGAGTTTATTTTTAGGGGATACTTATTTACAGAATTAGATAAAGAGCTACCTACCTATTTAGCTGTCATAATTAGTGGTATGATGTGGGGTGCTATGCATGCTACTCTTCCAATTATTCTAAATAATTATTCAGGTATTCAATCTTTCAGTGCTATTATATCAACTTTTGGAGGATACACTGCGGTTGGGGCAATATTTGTTTTATTATATAAAAAGAGTAATTCTTTGATAGTTCCTATTTTAGTACATGCTCTATTAGATTATTGGCCAGTGTTAGTAGGCAAGGTATAATTATTTATCCTAACAACCTATTAAGCTTAAAATGTATACGTTTATTAACGATTATATTACTTATTAAATTGTTATACTGAAGGGGTAGAAAATTTTATGAAAAGGATTAGTCTAAGATTACTGTCAATTTTCTTAATACTAGGTATATTATTAACTGGATGTAAGAAAGAGGAGCGTTCAATTGAATTCTCTGATAAAAGTTTAGAACAATCACCTGAGAATAGAAAAATCATGCAAGAGTATTTAAAAGAAAACTATAGTGCTATAGATTTAGAAGATGAAAGTGAATTTAAAGATTTAGACATTATGGATTCAGATATAGAGGGAAAGGAAATCTTTTTTACTGCAGAGCTTCATGGCACTAAGACTAATGAACAATTAAACATGAAATTCTTAAAATATTTTAAAGAAAAAACAGATTTTAAATACTATTTATGTGAACTTCCCTATAGCGATGCTTATTTTATAAATAAGTATTTAGATACTGGGGATATAAAAATATTAGAAGATATATATAAGCCACTAAAAGGAACATTTGGATGGAATAAAGATGGTTATAACCATTGGAAGAAATTATATGAGTATAATAATACTCTACCTAAAGAGAGTAGAATAGAGGTTATAGGTGTGGATATAGAACATCAACCAATTAATGCCTATAGGTTTATAGTAGATATTTTACCAGAAAAGGAAGCTCCTGAAGAAGTAAAAGCAGTAATAGATAGGATTAAAAGTACATTTAATGATTTAGATAAATTTGATGAAACTTTTGCTCAATATTCAAAGGAATTGCAAAAGGATATAGAAAATAAGGAAGATATGTATAGAGAGTATCTTGGAGAAAACTTTACTGGTTTTAACCTTGCAAATTTGAACATATTAAATAAAGTGAATATAGATAATCATATTGAAGATCAAGTGGATTGGAATAATACTAGAGATAAAATGATATATGAAAATTTTCAAACTCTTCAAAAGGAATTACCTAAGGGGAAATATTATGGACAGTGGGGACTTAACCATACATTTCAAAGTAAAGAAAAAGATAAGATGTGGTTTGCTGCATATTTAAATTCTGATGACTCAATATTTAAAGATAAGATTTTGACAGTGATATATAATTATGATAGTTGTGAGAGAATGGCTAAATCAGGAGATGGTGGCTATACCACCAATGAGCTCCATGTTGTTTATCCACAAATCAAGGAAACTAATAATTTATTGGAAGGCAATTTAAATATTTATAAATTAACGGGTGAGAATACACCTTTTTCAGAAACACCAATGTTTAATAGTATTGATGGTAAAGAGCTAGAAGCAAGCATGTTAGATTTTTTTCAATATATCGTTTGTATAAGAAACTCTAAAGCAACAGAACCACTTAATGATGAATATAATTAAGTGATGATGACTTTAATTATAATTTCTGAGGTTATCAAAATAAAATTTTAGCTGAATTGACAAAAAAATTTAAACATGTAATAATTAAAAAAACATGTTAAAACAGTTCCGAAAGGGAGTTAAGTATGGATTTAATAAAGTTATTAGAGGAAAATCCTATAATAGCAGCAGTTAAGAATGAGAGTGAACTAGATATAGTACTAGATTCAGATGTTCAGGTAATATTTGTCCTATTTGGCGATATACTTAATATTAAAGAAATAAGTGAAAAGATAAATTCTAAAAATAAGATAGGTATAGTTCATATTGATTTAGTAGATGGTATTACTAATAGAGAAGTTGGAATAAAGTACTTAAAGAAAGAAACTCAGTTTAAAGGCGTAATAAGTACAAAACCTCAGGTAATTAAATATGCCAAGGCTTATGACTTATTAGCAATACAGAGAGTATTTATCTTTGATACTCTTTCACTAAATAATGCAATAAAGCATCTAGGAGAGGCCTGTGATGCTATAGAGATATTACCAGGGGTTATACCAAAGGTTATAGAAAAACTTGCAGAAAAGTCTAATAAACCTATAGTCGCTGGAGGACTTATTGAAAGTAAGGAAGAAATAATTACAGCTTTAAAATCAGGAGCAACCTGTGTATCTACTACAAAAGAGGAAATTTGGGCTATGTAGGCTAAGAGTGATGAGAGAGGCTACATAAGACTAGAATGCTAGTTTTATGTGCCTTTTTATTATTTATAAGAATGATTTTATCCGATGACTACCAGCTCTAATACTCCCACCTTCTTCAAAGTGGGAGTAAAGAGCTGTTACGTCCCTGGATAACGATTTCTAAGCTTCAGAGGGAGTAAAGACTCCCTCTGAAGCAAAGAATTCTGTTTAAACATAGATATTTAAGTAATTTATGGATGGAGGATTAAAATGGCAGATTATATAATTGCATTAGATCAAGGAACTACAAGTTCTAGAGCTATAATTTTTGATAAGGAACAAAACATATTAGGGGTGAGTCAAAAGGAATTTACACAAATATATCCTAAAGAAGGATGGGTAGAACATGATCCTATGGAGATATGGAGTAGTCAGTACTCTATGCTTCAAGAGGTTATGGCAAAGTGTAATATATCACAAAAAGATGTAGCTGCTATTGGAATAACTAATCAGAGAGAAACTACTATTGTATGGGATAAAAACACAGGGATGCCAATATATAATGCAATTGTATGGCAATGTAGAAGAACAGCTCATATATGTGATGAGTTAGTAAATCAAGGTTTTAGTGAATATATAAAAGAAAATACAGGATTATTAATTGATGCATATTTTTCCGGAACAAAGATTAAATGGATTTTAGATAATGTAGATGGAGCTAGAGAAAAGGCTGAAAGAGGAGACCTTTTATTTGGAACTGTAGATACTTGGCTAGTATGGAAGCTTACTAATGGGAGAGTTCATGTTACAGATTATACTAATGCTTCAAGGACTATGCTATATAACATTAAGGAATTAAAGTGGGATGAAACAATATTAGATATATTACAGATTCCTAAATCTATGTTACCTGAAGTTAAAAATTCCTCAGAGGTATATGGTCACACTAACTTAGGTGGAAATGGAGGAATTAGAGTTCCTATAGCTGGAATAGCAGGAGATCAACAGGCAGCTTTATTTGGTCAGGCGTGTTTTGAAAAGGGAAGTGCTAAAAATACTTATGGTACAGGATGCTTCTTATTAATGAATACAGGTGATGAGATAATTAGAAGTAAAAATGGATTAATAACTACTATTGCCATAGGAATAGATGGAAAGGTTCAGTATGCTCTTGAAGGTTCTGTATTTGTTGGAGGAGCAGTTATCCAATGGCTTCGAGATGAATTAAGAATGATAACTGATGCTGTGGATACCGAGTACTTTGCTAATAAGGTAGAGGATAATGGGGGAGTATATGTAGTTCCTGCTTTTGTAGGACTTGGAGCACCATACTGGGACATGTATGCAAGGGGAGCTATCTTTGGATTAACCCGTGGAGCTAATAGAAATCATATTATAAGAGCTGCCTTAGAGTCTATAGCCTATCAATCAAAGGCTGTTATTGATGCCATGTCTGAGGATGCTGGCTATAGAATTGGAAAGCTAAAAGTAGATGGAGGAGCAAGTAGAAATGGATTTTTGATGCAATTCCAGTCAGATATTATATGTCAAGAAGTTACTAGACCAATAATATCTGAAACTACGGCCTTAGGGGCTGCATATTTAGCTGGTCTTGCAGTAGGTTTTTGGAAGAGTAAAGAAGAAATTGCAGAGAAGTGGTTTGCTAGTAAGACTTACACGCCAAACTGCGATAAAGAGACTTCAGAAAAACTTTATGCTGGATGGGAAAAGGCTGTAGCAAGGACTAGACAATGGGAAGAAGATTAGTTAAATTTATTTTATGGAGGTAGGCTATGGAAATTAAAATAAAGAAATTTAATGAATTAACCACAGAAGAGTTGTATAAGATTTTAAGGGTAAGGAATGAAGTATTCGTAGTAGAACAAACTTGTATTTATCAAGATTGTGATAATAAGGACTATAATTCATATCACTTGTATGTAGAAGAAGGAAATGAAGTAGTAGGATACTTGCGAATAGTTAATAAGGGAATCTCTTATGATGAGATATCTATTGGAAGGGTATTAGTTAAGGAGACTCATAGAAATAAAGGTCTAAGTAGAAAAATCATGTTAGAAGCTATTAAGTTTATAGAAGAGAAACTTAATTCTACTGAAATTAGATTATCTGGTCAAGTTTATATAAAAGGATTTTATGGAAGTCTTGGGTTTAAACAAGTATCAGAGGAGTACTTAGAAGATGATATTCCTCACGTAGAAATGTTATATAAAAAATAGATTTGACCTTTAAGTTTAATAACTAAAGAGCAGTTTCATGGACACTTTTTTAAAAAAGTGATATACTATAAGTGTAAATGAAATATTAGTGCTGATAAGAGATTTAGAGACAAGCACAAAATAAGGAGTTATATCCTTATTTTGGCTTGTCTTTTTTGTGATTAAAGGAGGAAATTTTAATGTATGATATAGCTATAATAGGTGCTGGAGTAATTGGAGCTTCGATATTTAGAGAGCTTATGAGATATGATTTAAAGGTAGCAATAATAGATAAGGAAAATGATGTTTCCATGGGGACAACCAAGGCAAATTCAGCCATTGTCCATGCAGGCTATGATCCTAAGGTAGGAACTTTAATGGCAAAGTATAACCTTAAGGGTAATGAAATGTTTGAAGAAATTTGTAATGAGTTATCAGTACCTTTTAAAAGAAATGGCTCTTTAGTAATTGGATTTGATGAAGAAGATATGGAAACTATAAAAGAATTATATGACAATGGAAATAAAATTGGTGTTAAGGGACTACAAATTTTAAATAGAGAGGAAGTCCTGGAAAAAGAGGTTAATTTAAGTGATAAGGTTGTGGGTGCACTATATGCACCAACAGGAGGAATTGTTGGTCCCTTTGAATATACAATAGCTCTTGTGGAAAATGGAGCAGAAAATGGTGGAGAGGTTAAATTAAATAGACAAGTAATTGGTATAGAAAAGAAAGAACATTTTATTATAAATACAGCTGAAGGTGAAGTTATAGAAAGCAAATATGTTATTAATGCATCAGGAGTCTATGCTGATAAAATACACAATTTAGTTTGTAAAGAAACCTTTAAGATAAATCCTATCAAGGGAGAATATTTTGTTATGGACAAGAGCCAAGGTGATGTAGTTAGTCACACCATATTTCAATGTCCTTCAAAATTTGGAAAGGGTATATTAGTGACACCTACAGTTCATGGAAATTTGTTAGTAGGTCCAGATGCAGAAAGTGTAGAGGATAAAGATAATGTTGCAACTACAGCTGAAAACTTAGAGTTTATTAAAAATACTGCTGTGAGAACCACAGATAAAATTAATTATAGAGAGAGTATAAGAAATTTTGCAGGACTTAGAGCAAATCCAGATTGTGGAGATTTTATTGTAGGAGAAGCTAAGGACGTTAAAGGCTTTATAGATGTGGCAGGAATGAAATCACCAGGATTGTCTTCTGCACCAGCGGTAGCTTTAGATGTGGTAGAAATTCTAAAAAATTCCGGACTTAAGGCTGAGTTAAAAGACAATTTTAAAAATACTAGAAAGCAAATTAACTTCATGGAATTATCCAGTGAAAAAAAGGCAGAACTTATAAAAAAGGATAGTCGATATGGAAAGATAATCTGTAGATGTGAAAGTATAACAGAAGGTGAAATTATAGATAGTATAAAGAGATCCTTTGGAAAAGTAACCCTAGATGGAGTAAAGAGAAGGTGTAGACCAGGTATGGGAAGATGCCAAGGTGGCTTCTGTGGTCCTAGAGTTCAAGAAATAATTGCAAGAGAGTTAAATGTTCCAATGGAAGATATAGTTCAAGAAAGCGATGGCTCATATATTTTAATTGGAAGAACTAAGTAGGAGGAAACATTTATGTATGATTTAATAGTAATAGGTGGAGGTCCAGCGGGACTTGCAGCAGCTTATGAAGCTTATAATAATGGAGTAGAGAAAATATTAATAGTAGAGAGAGATAGAGAGCTTGGAGGAATACTAAATCAATGTATTCATAATGGCTTTGGACTTCATACTTTTAAAGAAGAGCTTACAGGGCCTGAATATGCTGAAAGATTTATCCATATGATAAGTGATACTAGGGTTGAAGTTAAACTTAATACCATGGTATTAGAAATAAAAGAAAATAAAGAGATTCATATGATAAATGAGGAAGATGGATATTTAATACTAAAGGGAAAAGCTATCATTCTTGCTATGGGATGTAGAGAAAGAACTAGAGGAGCTATAAATATGCCAGGGGATAGACCTTCAGGAGTGTTTACAGCAGGAGCTGCTCAAAGATATATCAATATGGAAGGATATATGCCAGGAAAGGAAGTTGTGATTCTAGGATCAGGTGATATAGGTCTTATTATGGCAAGAAGAATGACTTTAGAAGGTGCAAAGGTTAAGGCTGTAGTAGAGCTTATGCCTTATTCTAACGGACTTAATAGAAATATTGTTCAGTGCCTAAATGATTATGATATCCCACTTTATTTATCACATACCGTAACTAAAGTTGTAGGAAGAAAGAGATTAGAAAAAGTGGTAATTGCTAAAGTAGATGAAAACAAAAAGCCAATAAAAGGTTCTGAAATTGAGTTTCATTGCGATACTTTATTATTATCTGTAGGACTAATACCAGAAAATGAGTTATCTTCTAAGGCTGGTATTGATAAGGATAGAAGAACAAATGGACTTATAGTGAATGAAAGCATGGAAACTTCTGTAGAAGGAATATTTGCCTGTGGAAATGTAGTACATGTTCATGATTTAGTAGACTTTGTTAGTGCAGAATCTAAACATGCTGGATTTTGTGCTGCCAAATATATTAAAGGTAAAGATGACAAGGAGAATTATGTAAATATAATAAATGGTGAAAGAATTAATTATACTGTTCCCCAAAGATTAAATGTAGAGGCTGTAGAAGATAAATTAACCATATTTATGAGGGTAAATAATATATATCATAATAAGAGGATTGTGGTTAGATGTGGTGAGGATATAATCTCTAGCTTTAAAAGAAATCACTTAGCACCATCGGAAATGGAAAAGATTTTACTTAATAAAACTCAATTAGAAAAGATTACAGGAGATATAACAATTTCTCTAGAGGATGGTGAATAATATGATAAAAGAATTAATTTGTATAAGTTGTCCTATGGGATGTCATTTAAAGGTAAATACTGAAACAAAAGAGGTTACAGGAAACACTTGCAAAAGAGGTGAAATTTACGGGATAAATGAAGTAACTAATCCTGTAAGAGTTATAACTACCACAGTAAAAGTTAAAGATGGTGAGCTCCCTGTTATACCAGTAAAAACAAAAACACCTATTCCTAAAGAGTTAAATTTTAAAGCTATGGAAGTATTAAATTCTATAGAAATAGAGGCTCCAATTTCTATGGGAGATATCATAGTGAAGGACATTCTAGGCACTGGAGTAGATGTGGTGGCTACTAGAAACTTAAAGAAGAATATAGAGTAGGATAGTAAATATATTTTAAAAATAATAGAGATTTAGAATAATAATTTATAGGTTGGAATAATATATTTACAATGAAGCATTTTTAAGGTAGGAGTTTATGGCACAGAGAAGAATTATTGAAAGTTATGGAAGAGATCTAGGTTTTACTATAGATCAATTATGTAGACTTATAGGTTCCTATAAAATCTTAGTTGATACAGCAAGCAGCGTGAACTGTATTACCATTGCTAACAAAAGGGATATTAAAGATGCCCTTAAAAGAGCACAGGAAGTTGGTTGCTTAATAGATGAGCTTATAGATGTTTTAGATTGTAGTATATGTACCTGGGGCAACTATATGAAATTAAAAACTGAGTATATAAACTCTAGATTAGATTTATGCCTCATAGAAACCGAAGTAGAAGAAGAAATCAGATTACAATCAGGACTATAATAATATAAAACATGTTATAAAGTAATTGAAAAGATGTTAATATATATATTAACATCTTTTAATTTTATCTGATGACGACTAGTCCTGGATAACGATTTTACCTAAAGGACAATGATTTCTAAGTATCAAAAATACTGACACTAAGAATATTCTGTTAGTAAAGCTTCAAAGAAGCTAGGAATTCTGTTTATAACGAAAGTGAGGGAATTTTATGTGGTATGATTACTTTGACTCTATTATAGGAACTATATATGTGGTTATGGATGAAAAGGGCGTTGTGAAGATAGAGCTTTTTCAAGATGGATGGGAAGAATACCATAACCTTAATAAGGGAAGTTTAGAACATAATAAAGAGAGGTGCTTAGGGGCTATAACTCAATTAAAGGAATATTTTAATGGTGAAAGGGAAGATTTTAACTTACCATTGTCAGTAAGGACTACAGAATTTAGAAATAAAGTTTGGCAGGAGCTTATAAATATACCCTATGGAGAAACTAGAAGTTACAGCGATATTGCTATAGCAATTGGAAATCCTAAAGGTGTAAGAGCTATAGGTGGGGCCAATAGAGCAAATGAATTTCCTATAATAATTCCATGTCACAGAGTAATTGGAAAAAGTGGAAAATTAGTAGGATATGCAGGAAATCATATGGATATAAAAAGTAAGCTTTTAGAATTTGAAAAAAATAATAAGGATAATTTATTAAAAAAAACTCATTAATTTACCAGTCATAAATAATTGTATATTTACACAAAATAGGCTAAAGGATATTTTTAGCCTATTTTTTATTTTAAATAAGACCGTAAGTCGTTTTTGTGTTAGGTTCTTTGCTAGGAGGATATATATGAAAAAGTTTTTTTTATATGGAATTATAATTTTAACTATATTAGTTACTTTCATTAATAATATGAAAGTATTTGCAGATGATATAGAAGAGAATAATGAAATTAATTATAATACTACAATGAAACAAGATATTCTAACTTTAATGATGGCATATCCGGAGTTCATAACTGGAGTTGAAAAAAGTGAAGAAGGAAAGGTATTTATAATAACAGATTCAGGAAAGAAAATACTCTATGATGATAAACAATCTAAGGATTTTAACGGAAAAATGGATAATGCAGACCTTCAAGATATACTAGAAGATATTTATCCTCTTACTATGCCTGATAAGCTTTTAGATATAAATAGAGATCCAGGTAGATTTAGAAATTATAATCTTTTAAATGAAGTTTATGGAGGTAGTGAAAGAGAAGTATCATCTAACCTTATAAGTGTTCCTGCACCTTATAAAAACTATCAATTCAATAAAAATAATGGAGCTGCAGAAAGTTTAAAGAAGGCTATGGAGGAGTTAAAACAATTATCATTAGGAAATGGAGCTGTATCATCTCTTTTAAATCCTATTAATGGAACTTTTAATTATAGAGTTATATCAGGTACAGGAAAGCTGAGTCCTCATGCCTATGGAATAGCTATTGATATCAATAGTAATCCTAGTGACTATTGGAAGTGGGCATCTAGAGATGCTGGAGAAAAGAGGATGTTATCTTATCCTAAGGAATTAGTAGATACTTTTGAAAAAAATAACTTTGTATGGGGTGGAAAATGGGGTCATTTTGATATTCTTCATTTTGAATATAGACCAGAGGTGTTAATAAAGGCAAAATACTTTGGAGAAACCTTCAACAAAGATATGGATTGGTTTGGTGAAGTACCAAGAGATATAAAAATAGATAATTATATTAATATTATTGAAGGAACTTTAAATTAATAATTAACTAAAGAGCTAAAATGAGGAGGACCTTTATGAACATTATAAGATCCATAAAAAAGATACTTACATGGAAGTTGATATTTGGAATATTACTAGCTATTATTATTGCAAATATTTTTTTTTCTAGAGCTAATGCTGAAGATGTAGATGAAGAAGTAAAACTAGAAATTAAGAACTTCATTGAAGAAACTATTGCAAAGCGTAATAGAGCCATCGTAACTGGAGAAGAAGAAAGCATTAAGTCCGTTTATGATATGGGAACTAAGTATGGTACATGGGCCTATGAAAATGAAGAGAAAAAGATGATTTATCTTCACAATTGGGAACAGAAACAAGGGGTTAAAATTACAGAAATACTTCCTAAGGTAGTTGTAAATCGTATAAGTGAAAAGGATAATGGATTCAAAGTTAACTTTACATGTTCTACAGAATATAGGTATGTTTATGAAGATAGACTAGAAGAGGTTAATGCAGCTAGGATAGGGACTTATCATGTACTTACTTTAATAAATAAAGGGGACAATTTCTTAATAAATAAGGAGTGGTATACAGATCCCTTTGCAGATTCTTTAAATTTAGAAAAAATAAAAGTAGATGATGTAAAAGAATTTATTTTAGCTCAAGAACCTAAAGATTTCTCAAATTTAGATGAAAGAAGGAAAGCATCTGTAGAATATGCCAATAAATATTGTGGAGCAGCTACTGAAGAAGAATTTGGTTATAAATACAATAAAGATTATAGAAATTTTAATCCTGAAGGTGGAGATTGTGCTAACTTTGCTTCACAGATATTGCATGAGGGTGGTAAATTTAAGAAAAATTCATCATGGAATTATTCTAAAGGAGAAGCTACAGCATCTTGGGTAAATGCGGATAAATTTAAGAGTTATTGGGTATATAGTGGAAGAGCTTCAGTAATAGCTCATGGAACCTATGATAAGGTATATAAAGCTTCCTATCAACTTATGCCAGGAGATTTTGTTGCTTATGAGAAAAAAGGTGATATTAAACATATATCTACTGTAACCAATGCAGATTCTAGAGGTTATGCTTTAGTTACTTGTCATAATACTGATAGAAATGATGTGCCTTGGGATTTGGGTTGGAGTGATAAAAATATTAAATTTTGGCTTATAAGAGTTCATTATTAAAAATATTTAATTAACCTTATTAGGATACATAGCATACCTTAAAATATAAACATTTATATTAGAGGGCAATATGTATCCTATTAAATTTGAAAATTTATATTATGAAAAAATTTGGGGAGGAAGAAAGCTAGAAGATTATAGAATAAATCTTCCTAAAGGAAACATAGGAGAAAGCTGGGAAATTGCCTGTCATAAAAATGGAATGAGTATTATTAGTAATGGAAAATATAAAGGAAAAGCACTTATTGAGATAATTAAGGAATATAAAAACTTAATTTTAGGAGATAAGATATATATAGATAAATTTACAGATAGGGATTTTCCACTACTTATAAAGATTATAAATTCTAATGAGAATCTATCTGTGCAGGTACATCCCAATGATGAGTATGCTCATAGAGTAGAAAATGATAATGGTAAGGTTGAGGCTTGGTATATTATAGATTGCGAAGAGGGCGCAGAAATAATTGTTGGTACAACAGGATGTACAAAGGAAGAATTCAAAAGAAGTTGTAAGAATGATACTGTGGAAGATTGCATGAATAAAATATCAGTTAAGCCTGGAGAATTATTTATAATAGAACCTGGATTACTTCATTCCATAGGAAAAGGCATATTACTAGCAGAAATACAACAAAATAGTGATATTACCTATAGAGTTTATGATTATAACCGAGGAAGAAAACTTCATATTGACAAAGCGTTGGATGTAGTTAATTTTAATGGTACACCTAAGAGGCTATGTATAAACAATGATTTAGTAATACAAAATCATATGAATTCAGAAAAATTTAATATAGATATATACAATATAAAAGGAAGCTATAGTGAAACTAGTGATAAAAACAAGTTTTTTGTATTTACCTGTGTAGAAGGTAAAGGTAAAATTAGCTTTGTTGATGAAGGACTTAGAAAATTTATTGACATATCTATTTTGGAAAGTTTTCTAATACCAGCATATTTAGGTGAATATGTTTTAATAGGTGATATGAAGTTAATAAAAAGCCATATATTTTAAAATAAAAATAGCTCTAGACCTATATAGAGAAATCTATATGAGTCTAGGGCTAAAATTTTCAAGTTAATAGCAAACAGTTACATAACTAGTTATTAATAAATGGACAAGTCACTATAAATATAATAATATACAAGTAATAGCAAATTCATAAGGGGGTTTTTAACATTGGAACATATTATTACGGCAATAATAATACCTAGAGTTATTTCATTGTTAGAATTAATGGGAACTACAGTAATTCTAGTAGCTGGAATGAAGGCCTTTTATAGATATATTCTAAGCTTATTTAAACCAATTAATTGTTCTATAAAGGTAGATTTTGCACAAGCATTAGCACTTGCACTTGAGTTTAAATTGGCTGCAGAGATTTTAAAAACTGTAATAGTAAGAAATTTTGATGAGATGTACATATTAGCTGCAATAATATTACTTAGAGCTATACTAACCTTTGTTATTCACTGGGAAATAAAAAGTGATGGACACTAAGTATTTTATTAATTTGAGCCTACTCATTATACTTTAATCTACTCAATAGACTTATTGGTAGAAAAGTTTCTACATTATCATCAAAGTATCTTGAAGGACTAACAGGCCTAGGTTCTATAACTATGGGGGATGCCATTTGATCTTGTTGAGCGTAAATACCCCTAATAGCATCAAACACTCCAACCATATCAAGAATACCATAGCCCCAAAATTCGTTGGGATATGCCTCATTAGGCCTTTTTCGTGTTCCTCTAATTAAAAAGGTTTTTATACTTTCAGAAGACAATATAGGAATATTTCCATCGGTTATACCCCATTGATAAAATAGGGTTATAGCACCAGCTAATACTGCTGTGGCTGCACTGGAACCTGAGATGGTTGTGGTGGTATTGTTTAATCCTGTAGTTAACACATTTATTCCACCACAAGTTAAGTCAGGTTTGATTTTATTACTTGCTGTGAATCCAACTCCAGAATTTGAGCCTAGAGTATTGGTATTTTGATTATAAAATGCAGTAGTAATAGCTAGATTACTAGTAGAAGGTATGGTAAGGGTTGTAAAATTATTAGGATTTAGTAGTGCTGTACCAGGCTTAGATAAAGGCCTTTGATCAATCCAAACGTTATAAGAACCGTTTACTATATAATCACCGAACAGATTTATAGTCCATATACCAGCGGCAATATTAGAAAATGACAAGAAGATTAGCTGATTGCCAGATATAATTTCAGGGAAATAGTAAACTAATCTAGTAGTGGTATTTTCATATAAAAAATTAAGGGTTGTAGTTAGACCAATTTTAACAGGAACCCTAGAAATTACTTGACCACTAGGAGAAGTTATCCCTAAAGATATTTTATCTGGATAGGCACACCATAGGGCTATATTTAAATCATTTTGATTTGGGTCTACAGAAAATTCAACAGATGAAGTTTCACCAGTATTATTAATGTAACCAGAGGTGTGAGTTTCAGAGTTGCCCTGGTTACCAGTGCCTATGGCAAAGGAGACGGTAGAAGAAAAAGAGTAGTAGTCAATGAGCTCTTCAAGAGCACTAGTGCCATCATGAGCTCCTAGATTACTACTAAGTGGTAAAAATATTACCATGGGTTTTTGGTGTATATAACGCTGTTGTAAGAGATAAAGCATAGCTGTAGCCATATCAGTATTACGATAAATTGGAATGCCAGGTAGTGACGGATCTGTTATATCTGTTAACTCTCTTATAGGCCTTAGTTTAACTACTATAAAATCACAGTTAGGTGCTGCACCTTTAATTTCACCATAACCTCTAGCTCCAATTATACCTGCACACTGAGTTCCATGCCCATTAGTGTCTATCCTTGGAACTATGGAATAGGGATCACCACCCTCCCTATTTAAGTTAATAGCTGCATTTATTTGTTCTTGTGAATATATGCTACCATAATTAATTCCAGGTGGTGCGGTTCCATTATTGTCAGTTTGATCCCAAATAGATAATATTCTAGAGGTACCATCTTCTCTAGTAAATTCTACATTTAAATAATCTATACCTGTATCTATGGTACCCACAATTACCCCAGTACCAGTTAAATCTATAGGATTACCTTCAGTAAATTGGATTATATTAGAAGTTTGTAAAGGTGATAATTGTGTAAGTATATAGTCGTTGGGAGGTTCAATTATATTAATATTAGGTATAGTTATAAGTAAATTTTCATATCCGGGAGCTATAAATACAGCTGCCATATATGGGGTTAGTACTACAACGCTGATTTGAGGAATGGAAGCAGTAGCACTAATTATATCTCCACTATAGTAAACTATATATCTATTATACTGTAATGGAATATCTACTTGTGGAGTTGTTTCCCTTAAATCATTAAGGTTCATAAATACACATCCTCCTTACATATCATCTATTCTTTTATATAATTGATTAGGAACTATTATTGAAAAATTAAATGGAAAGTGGGTTTTTCTTGTGGCAATAAATTTATTACAACTTTTAATCAAAGAAGATGATCTAAGATTTTCAAAAGAACCTTGAAGATTTAATATTCCATAGCCCCATTGAGGATTAGGATATATATCACCTGATCTTTTGCTAGTACCTCTTGTAAAATAAGAAATAACATTACATCTCCCAAAAATGTTTATCTATCTATATTACTCTAAGTAATATAAAGTAGTTACAATTAAAATAAAAACTCCTTGGTATAGTTTAGTCTTCTAAATAAATCATAAGGCAGATATGTTTCAATATTATCATCGCAGTATCTTGAAAGACTAACAGGCCTTGGCTCTATAACTATAGGAGGGGCTAGTTGATCCTGTTGAGCGTAAATACCCCTAATAGCATCAAAGACTCCTCGCATATCAAGAATACCATAACCCCAAAATTGATTAGGATAGGACTCATTAGGTCTTTTTCTAGTTCCTCTAATTAAAAAAGTTTTTATACTTTCAGAAGATAATACAGGAATATTTCCATCAGTTATACCCCATTGATAAAATAGAGCTATAGCACCAGCTAATACTGCAGTGGCTGCACTGGAACCTGAAATAGTTGTGATGGTATTGTTTAAGCCTGTAGTCGATACATTTATTCCACCACAAGTTAAGTCAGGTTTTATTTTATTATTTGCTGTGAATCCAACTCCAGAATTTGAACCTATAGTATTAGTATTTTGATTATAAAATGCAGTAGTAATAGCTAGATTACTAGTAGAAGGTATGGTAAGGGTTGTAAAATTATCAGGATTTAGTAGTGCTGTACCAGGCTTGGATAAAGGCCTTTGATCAAGCCAAACGTTAAAAGATCCATTTACTATATAATCACCAAACAGATTTATAGTCCATATACCAGCGGCAATATTAGAAAATGACAAGAAGATTAGCTGATTTCCAGATATAATTTCAGGGAAATAGTAAATTAATCTAGTAGTGGTATTTTCATATAAAAAATTAAGAGTTGTAGTTAGACCAATTTTTACAGGAACTCTAGAAATTACTTGCCCACTAGGAGATGTTAGCCCCAAAGATATTTTATCTGGATAGGTGCACCATATAGATATATTTAAATCTTTCTGATTTGGGTCTACAGAAAATTCAACAGATGAAGTTTCACCAGTGTTATTAATGTAACCAGAGGCGTGAGTTTCTGAGTTACCCTGGTTACCAGTGCCTACAGCAAAGGAGACATTAGAGGAAAAGGAGTAGTAGTCAATGAGCTCTTCAAGAGTACTGGTACCATTGTGAGCGCCTTGATTACTACTTATAGGTAAAAATATTACCATGGGTTTTTGGTATATATAACGTTGCTGTAAGAGATAAAGAATAGCTGTAGATATATCAGGACTACGATAAATTGGAATGTTAGGTAGTGACGGGTCTATTGCAGTTGTTAACTCTCTTGTCGGCAGTAGTTTAACTACTATAAAATCACAGTTAGGTGCTGCACCCTTAATTTCACCGTAACCTCTAGCTCCAATTATACCTGCACACTGAGTTCCATGCCCATTAGTGTCTATTCTTGGAACTATGGAGTAGGGATCGCCACCCTCCCTATTTAATTTTATAGCTGCATTTATCTGTTCTTGTGAATATACACTGCCATAATTAATTCCAGAAGGTGCGGTTCCGGTGTTATCAGTTTGATCCCAAATAGATAATATTCTAGAGGTTTCGTCTTCTCTAGTAAATTCTACATTTAAGTAATCGATACCCGTATCTATGGTACCTACTATTACCCCAGTACCAGTTAAATCTATTGGGTTGCCTTCAGTGAATTGAATTATGTTAGAAGTTTCTAAGGGTGATAGTTGTGTAAGTATATAGTAATTGAAAGGTTCAATTATATTAATATTAGGTATAGTTACAAGTAAATTTTCATATCCGGGCTCTACAAATATAACTGCCAAATATGGAGTTAGAATTACAACGTTGATTTGAGGAATAGAAGCAGTAGCACTAGTTATATCTCCACTATAGTAAACTGTAAATCTACTGTATTGCAATGGAATATCTATTTGTGGAGTTGTCTCCCTTAAATTCTTAATATCCATAAATTACACATCCTCCTTATATAGCTCATCTATTTTTCTATATAATTGTTTGGGAATTCTTATAGAAAAGTTAAATGGAAGGTGATTTTCTCCTGGGGTAATGAATTTATTAGAACTTCTAATCAGGGAAGATGATCTAAGATTTTCAAAGGAGCCCTGAAGATTTAACATTCCATATCCCCATTGAGGATTAGGATATATATCACCTGATCTTTTGCTAGTACCTCTGGTGAAATAAGAAATAACAGTAGGTCCATATATATTAGGGTCATTTCCAAGGGCAATTCCCCACTCTAGCAGAAGAAGAGTAGCACCACAGAGTACTGCGCCAGCCACTGAACCTCCTGTAAGTAAAATGGTTTCATTATTAAGTCCAGTAGTTAAGGCCATAACACCACCAGTAGTTAAATTAGGCTTAATTCTATTGTCGGCAGTAAAGCCTCTACCAGATTCTACAGCTATGGTGTTATTATTTTGATCGTAGAAGGATGTTGTTATAGATTTTCTTGCGTTAGCAGGGGCTTGCAATGTAGTATAAGGGCTAGGATTAATTACCCTAGTAGTTAACTGTATAAGAGGCCTTTGAGGTAGCCACATATTGTAGACACCATTAACTATATAGTCTCCCTTAAGCCGTAGTTGCCAAAGTCCATCTTTAGGATTTGTTATAGTTATATATACAGCTTCATTTCCACTAGCAAATTCAGCACTTGTAAAGGCTATATTAATTACACTGCTTTCAAGGATTAGGTTAACTTGTTCAAACTCTGTACCTACTAGTTCAGGTTGCACTGGTTCGGCGATTTCTCCACTAGGAGAAATTATAGCTATAGATATTCTATCGGGCCTTTGAATCCAGAGCATAAGAACTAAGTTATCTTCATTTAAGCCTACAATAAACTCTATAATCTCTAGAGAATTGCTTTTTAAAAACCTACCAGAGACGTGAGTTAAACTAGCACCTTGATTTCCAGTATTAGTTACGAACACGAGACCCTTTCTAGTTGAAAAAAAATCGATATCCTGTTCTATGGAAGTTAAACCTTCGTGACCACCCCAATTTGTTCCAGTAGATAATAAAATACTCATAGGTTTTAATAAGTTTACATCATTATAATTTATAGTAAATCTTGTGGCAAGATAAATATCGATACCTTCAAAAATTGGAGTACTTCTTCTATTATTAACTCCTACCAACTTAAGATTGCTAGTTTTAGCTTCTTTAAGCTTTATAATTAGAAATTCACAGTCAGGAGCACCCCCTATTACGCCATTCAATCCTCTTGCCCCAACTAAACCAGCCATATTTGTGCCATGACCTAAATTATCTCTTGAAGGAACTATGTCATATGGATTTCCACCTTGAATAGATGTCTGAATAGCTCTATTAATATCTTCACGACTATAAATAGTACCAAAAAAGGCTATAGGGTCATTATTAGCTACATTACTTTCAATGGTTTGGTCCCATATTGCCACAATTCTTGTAGTACCATTAGGATATTGAAATTGAGGGTTTAAATAATCTATTCCAGTATCTATAATTGTAGCTATTGTACCTTTTCCTGTAAGATTTAAAAATGTTTCTCCATGAAATTGTGTTATATTAGCAGCATCTATTGGTTGTACAGCTGATAAAGTATAAGGAAAACTAACATCTATGGTGAATTTATCCTTAAAGTTGCGGATAAAATCATCATAATTAATAGTTCTTACAGACACAATATAGTCTATATCAGATACTCTAAAAGCACAGGCGTATTCTATGTCATTAAGTTCACTAACAAGATCTCTATCATATTGAACAAATAGACTTATATAATCTTCACTAAGGTAGGCGTCTTTACATGGGTTAGCCTGCCTATACATATTTATGTTACCCATTAATAAACTTACAGCTCCTAAAAATTGTTTATCTATTTATAGTATTCTATAGTATTAAAAGTAGTTACAAGTTTAATATTTGAAAAAATGTATTTATAAAATGAAAATTTAAGCTGACTAATATTTGTATTATACCTAGACATAGGTATTTAATTTAATTGAAGTACCAAGACAAAAATTTATAAAGGTGCTATAATATCAAAGTAAGTTTATAGTGTAAAAGTATAAACTTAATATTAGAAATATGTAAAGTACATATATTAAAAAATATACGAGGTGAAATAAATGAGTGGTGTAGCAGGAGAAGGTTGTGAAATATTAGTCCCTTTTAATGAGAGAAAGCCATTAGAAGAAATAGAAAGAAGTTTAATTAAAAAATATAGAAAATCAGTATGGTCTAAATTTATTAAGGCTATTAGAGAATACAAATTAGTAGAAGAAGGAGATAAGATAGCTGTTGGAATATCTGGAGGTAAGGATAGTATAATAATGGCTAAGTTATTTCAAGAGTTAAAACGTCATGGGCAAGTAAATTTTGAATTAGAATTTATTGCTATGGACCCAGGATATCATCCACAGATTAAAGAGCTTTTATTGGATAATTGTAATTATTTAAATATACCAATACATACCTTTGATTCAAAAATATTTGACATTATAGATGAGATTGCAAAGGATTATCCCTGTTATATGTGTGCTAGGATGAGAAGGGGCGCATTATATTCTGAAGCTGAAAGGCTTGGATGCAATAAGCTAGCATTAGGACATCACTTTAATGATGTTATTGAAACTACAATGCTTAATGTGCTTTATGGAGGAACTTTTAAAACTATGCTTCCCAAGCTTAAAGCAACTAACTTTAAAGGGTTAGAGCTTATACGTCCTCTTTATTATGTTGAGGAAAGCTACATAGAAAACTTTATACAAAGTAGTGGTATATGGCCTCTTAACTGTGCATGCATGGTAGCAGCAAAGAAGATTGGTAACAAGAGACATGAAATAAAGGATATGATAAAAGAAATGAAAAAGAATTTTAAAGATGTGGATAAATCTATATTTAAGGCTGCTGAAAATGTTAATATGGATGCAATTTTAGGTTGGCAAAAGGATGGACAAAAACATTCTTTCTTAGAAGAATATGATGGAGAATTTTTAGATTAAAAATTAAGGTGCTTAATTGATTTACTAAAAGATTACATAGTAATTACATGTGAGATAAATACTATATAAAAGGAAACCTCTTATTTTAGAATTATAATTCTAGAATAAGAGGTTTAATATTTTAACTTATAATTAGATTTCTATAAAAGTCCACCTATTGAAACAAATAGAGAAGCAAAAACTAAAGAAACAATAGTCATAAGTTTTATTAATATGTTGATTGATGGACCAGATGTATCCTTAAATGGATCTCCAACAGTATCTCCAACAACAGCGGCTTTATGAGCATCGCTACCTTTACCACCATGAGTACCTTCTTCAATGTACTTCTTAGCGTTATCCCATGCACCACCAGAGTTAGACATGAAGATAGCAAGCATAACTCCAGAAACAAGAGATCCTACTAAAAGTCCACCTAAAGCTTCAGTACCAAGTAATATACCAATTACTAATGGTGAAGCTACAGCCATAACTCCAGGAAGCATCATTTCTTTTAATGCTGCAGCTGTTGAAATTTCAACGCATCTTTTATAGTCAGGTTTTCCTGTACCTTCTAAAATACCAGGAATAGTTTTAAATTGATTACGAACTTCAACAATCATTTTATTAGCTGTTTTACCAACTGATTCCATTGTAAATGCTGAGAATAAGAATGGAAGCATACCTCCAACTAATAATCCAACAATTACTTTAGGATTTAAACAATCGATAGTAGTTAATCCAACAGCTTGAGAGTAAGAAGCGAATAATGCTAATGCAGTAAGAGCTGCAGAACCAATAGCAAAGCCTTTACCCATAGCAGCTGTAGTGTTACCTACAGAGTCTAATTTATCTGTAATCTTACGAACTGATGAATCAAGTCCTGACATTTCTGCAATACCACCAGCATTGTCAGCAATTGGACCATAAGCATCAACTGCTACAGTAATACCAGTAGTTGATAACATTCCAACAGCTGCAAGAGCAATACCGTATAATCCAGAGAATGAATAAGCAACTAGTATAGCAATAGCAATTAATATTATAGGTAGAGCTGTAGATTCCATTCCAACAGCAAGTCCAGATATTATTGTTGTTGCAGAACCAGTTTCAGATTGTTCAGCAATTTTCTTAACTGATCTATAATCACTTGAAGTGTATACTTCTGTTAACTTACCAATTAATAAACCAACTATAATTCCAGAAATTATTGCGAAGAATGGTAAGAAATCTCCAAAGAATTTTTTACTAAGTACAGCAGAAGATATAACAACTAATATACTAGCTAAGTAAGTTCCACTATTTAAAGCTTTATGTGGATTTTGGCTTTTGCTATTATTTACAAGCACAATACCTATTATAGAACAGAAAATTCCTGCTGCAGATATTATAAGTGGGAAAATAGCTCCCTTTAATCCAAAAGCAACTACACCTAGTGTAATAGCAGATATGATAGAACCAACGTATGATTCAAATAAGTCTGCACCCATACCAGCAACATCACCAACGTTATCACCAACGTTATCAGCGATTACTGCTGGGTTACGTGGATCATCTTCAGGTATACCAGCTTCAACCTTACCAACAAGGTCAGCTCCAACGTCAGCAGCCTTAGTATATATTCCACCACCAACACGTCCAAAAAGAGCTAGAGTAGAAGCTCCTAAACTAAATCCAGTAAGTACTTCTATATTATTTGTAAAAAAGTAAACTACACTTACTCCTAGTAGTCCAAGACCTACAACACACAGACCCATAACAGCTCCACCAGAGAATGCAATTGAAAGTGCTTTACTCATACCAGATGTTCTAGCACCTTCAGCAGTTCTTACATTGGCTTTAGTAGCTGTATGCATACCAACATAACCTGCTAGAGTTGAGAATAATGCTCCAACTAAGAAGCAAACAGCTGTAACCCAGCTACCTATTCCTACACCAATTAATACAAAAATAATAGCACAGAAAATGATTAATACTTTGTACTCTGCCTTTAAGAAAGCAGTAGCACCTTCACTGATAGCTGAAGCGATTTCTTTCATTCTATCTGTACCTTCACTACTTTTATTAATTTTTGATAGTAGTAAAAAGGCAGAGATTAAAGCAAGCAATCCAGCAACTATACAAACATAGATAAGATTGTTCATAATAAAGTCCCCCTATATATTCTTATTTAATTTTATTTAACAATTGAAGTGAAGGGTTTAACCTATACCTCAATTGGATTTGTCCTATGTATTAACCTTGTATATGATACAAAAAATATTATGATATATCAAGCAGAAAAATTAGCCATTTTAAATTAAAATGGGTAATTAATATATAAATTCATGTGAATAATGATCCTAGAGAGATAAGCTGAATTAATTAATATTTCATAATAAATATGTATTTAAATACAGTTTAAATCTTATTAGTACTAATAAATGTTATCATCATAATAATTTTATGTCAAATATAAGTTGAATTTTATTTAAATATCTTTGAATATATTAAAAGAAAATATAGAATTATTTCAATATACTAAATTGTGATACATTTTATATGTAGAAAGAAAGTATTAATGCCACCTTATAAATGTCAATTATGATTAATAATTATGGTTGATTTATATAAAAAGGACACCTTAAATTTTACTTAAGCTATCCTTTAGACTTTGTTAAATATGGTATACTATTTTTGAACTATTTACTTACTTTACCAACGGGAGCTACATAAACTACAAACTCATTTTCGCCATCTAATCCAAGAAATTTATCTATAAGCTTTTGGTCATAGGCTCCTACAGCACAGGTACCACAATCTATGGCTTGGCAAGCAAGATAAAGGTTTTGACATACATGACCTGCATCAAGTAGCATAACTTTATGGGCAGCATCTAGATATCTCCATTCGCCTCTATAGGGAATACAACTCCATATAAAGGTTACGGCACTATCGCCAACAAAGGTTTGTTCACAAGCTATATCAGAAAGTTGAGATGATAAAGTAGAATCTTCTAATATAAGAAGTAATTTATGGTGTAAGGGAAGGTATCTGTATAAGCCCTTCTTAATGCCCTTAATGTGATTTATTACTAAGTATGTCTCAAAGGGATGACGAGCACCACCAGAAGGTACGGTTCTAAGGGTTGCATAGTTATTAGCAGTAACTTTTTTTACACCTTGTGTACACCAAAGAAGAAAGGATAGCTCCTCTAAGCTTAGATTATCATCAGTAAATTTACGATGACTTTCCCTTTGATTTATAATGTCTAGGATATTAGATCTAACTAAAATTTTATCTGTTACCTCAGGCAAGTCTATAGTTTTATCATTTTCATCATATGGTTTTTGTAAAGGTGGTTGAGGTAATTTTTTTTGTTGATCAGATAACTCATATTCCCCTTCATCTTCTTCTGTTGAAAAGCTAGATTTCATAAAGTTTCGAAATTTCTCTAAATTCTCCATTTAATACAACTCCTTAAAAGTAAAATGTTCATAAACGAGCTTAGTTAACATTTATTCTTGATTCTAAGTTATTACTTAGAAAATTATAATATAAGAATAACCTTTATCCTATTATTTCATAATAACCTACAATTTTAAATAGATAATTTGTAAAATATGTGATTTAATAATTAATAGGATATATGAAAAAATTTTCCTATATAAATATTTATATAGGAAAATAGTTGTTCTGCCCATGCGGGTTTGAGAAGATTAGGGGGAGAAAAGTGGAGTTAATATTAAAGGATATACAAAAAAGTTTTGAAAATAAAGTGGTGTTAAAAGGAGCATCTTTTACCTTTGAAAAAGGAAAGATATATGGCCTATTAGGAAGAAATGGTGCAGGTAAAACTACTTTATTTAATTGTATAAGTGGAGAGCTAAGCAAAGATTCAGGGGAAGTCATCTTAGAGAATGGATTGGGTAATGAAGGAGAGTTAGATTATTCTAATATAGGATTTGTTTTTGCAGATCCAGTATTACCAGAGTTTTTAACAGGTTATGAGTTTGTTAAATTCTATATAGATATAAATAAGGATAAGATTAATGATATTAAGACCGTAGAGGAATATTTAAATATCATAAAAATATCTAGGGTCGATAGTCATAGATTAATTAAAACCTATTCTCACGGAATGAAGAACAAGCTCCAGATGTTATGCTTTTTAATAAGTAGACCGCCGGTAATTTTATTAGATGAACCATTAAGTTCTTTTGATGTAATTGTGGCACTAGAAATTAAAAATTTATTAAAGGAAATAAAGAGTGAGCATATAATTATATTTTCAACCCATATATTACAACTTGCCATGGATTTATGTGATGAAATAGTAGTTCTTAATCATGGAATATTAGAGCAAGTTCCAAGTGAACTTATAAGAAGTGGAAAGTTTGAGGAAAGCATCATGGAAATTTTAAAGGAGGACAATTATGATTAGAACTTTTACTAATACATACAAATTCTCCTTTGTACAAGGTGCAAATACATTCATATATTTCATCAAGAGGATTCCGCTAATAGGTAAAAAAGTTCCAGAGAGTTTTTACAGTAAAACAAAGGCTAAAATTACTCTTGGAATTATATTTGAAATAATGTCTTTTTTATTTGGCTTTATTAAAAAAGCTGTTTATATTGGTGTGATGATAGCACTTCCTGCTCTGTACCTCTCAAAGGAAAGCGGAAATTTACAGGAAGTAGCTCTTCAAATATTTTTTATTTTAAGCTTTATTCTAGGACCCATTATAAATACTACTTTAATACCACGAGATGAAAAACCTTTCAACATGATAAGATTAATGAGGGTGGATGCTAAAAAGTACTTTATAAGTGAAATGGTTTATACCAGAATTTTAGCTTTTATACATTTTACTCCCGTGATGATGGTACTGTTTTCTCCAGTAAAGGGATTAATTTTGACCTTTGAGTTTATACTCATTAGGTTCATATGGGAGTTTATACATTTATTTGTATTTAGTAGGTTTAACAAGATGATATCAAATATGGATATATTTATTGGGACATTGGTGATTATTTGTCCTTTACTAGCCTATGTTCCTTTATTTTTTCATGTTAATATAGGACTTCATAGGTGGATATATGATTACAGGATTATTATCCTATTATTTTTATTGTCAGTTTTATCTCTTAGATATATCTTTAAATACAAAAGGTTTAAGGATATTAGTAAAATTATATGCACTAAGGATAATATTTTAGAGAAACAGAAATTAGTAAAAGATGTTCAGTTTAAAGATGTAGAAATAAACGAGAAGAAGATAAAAGTAGAAGACTTGAATTCCAATATCTATGAAAATAAGCAAGGCTATGAATATCTTAATGCTATATTTTTCAAAAGATACAAAAAACTTTTATCAAAGTCTTCAAAATATATAATTATAGGAAGCCTTATAGTAACAATAGTTGCCATTGGATTTGTATTGTGGAAACCAAGTGATAAAGGGGGTATTATAGATTTTTTCAAGAATAAAACTTCTAGTTGGATATTTGTAATGTACTTTTTATCTACTACAGAAAGAATTTGTAAGGCTATGTTTTTTAATTGTGATATAAGCTTACTTAGATATGGATACTATAGACAAAGAGAAGCTATATTTTCTAATTTTAAATCTAGGTTAAAAAGGGTAGTTGTTTTTAATATTCTTCCTGCTTTAGTAATTTGCTGTTGTATAATTTTCATACTAATAGCATCTGGAGACCCTAAGGCAATATTAGAATTAAGTTATTTATTTTTAAGTATAATAGCCTTGGCTTGCTTTTTTTCTATACATCATTTAGCCATATATTATATAATTCAGCCATATACTGCTAACTTAGAGGTTAAAAGTCCACTATTCAGAGGAATTAATACAGTAATGTATGTAGTTTGTTATATGTGTTCAGGAATTGATAGCTCTTCCTATATGTTTAGTATAGGAGTAATCATATTCACTGTAATATATATGATTATAGCATTAATATTAGTTTATAAATTAGCACCTAAGACATTTAAACTTAAATAGATAACAAATATTTAAAAACTTCTATGAATTTGTAAAAATTTAATGTATAATATATAGGCAACTCATAAACAAAGAAATATTTCATTATGATATGATAAGCTCTTAGAAAATTATACGATTAATGCAAAAAATATTACATTATAAGCAAAGAGGGAGAATCCAAGGGGTTTTTCCTCTATATTTTTTCAAAAATATAAGAAGTGAGAGGTGAAAAACAATGACAATTAATAGAGAAGAGACTTTGAAGGAAGAAATGAAATTCAGTAGTACTAAGGAATGGATAGAAGAACAACTTTTAAACACTGAGAAAAAGTGTGAAGAGTATGAAAAGAAAGTAGCAACTCTTAAAAAATCTTCAAGGGGTACTTTTAGTACAGAGCTAATTTTAGCCCAAAATATTCAAGACTTCGCAAATAAAGATTTGCATAAGTATAATGAAAGTAAAGATAATCCATACTTTGCAAGAATTGATTTCAAGGAAAAGATAAGAGATGTAGAAAGCTTTTATATTGGTAAGTTTGGACTTATAGATGAAGTTAAAAACGAAGAGGTTGTCATTGATTGGAGAGCACCTCTTGCCAATTTATATTATAGTGGAACTTTTGGAGCAGCATCTTATACTGCCCCCATGGGAGAAATTCAAGGAGACCTATTATTAAAAAGGAAATTCCAAGTTAAAGATGGAAAAATAGTAAATATCTTTGATGAGGGAGTAAATGAGTTAATAGTTCCAGTATCAGAAGATGGAGAAGAACTAGTAGATGAGTTTTTAAAGATAAATCTAGAAGAAAATATGAGTAAAAAGCTTAAGGATGTAGTAAATACAATTCAGAGGGAACAAAATGAAATTATTAGAGCCTATAAAAATAAACCAATAATTATTCAAGGTTCCGCAGGGTCAGGAAAGACTACTGTAGCATTACATAGATTAGCCTACCTAGTGTATACCTATGGAGATGAAATGAACAATAGAAACATACTAGTAGTTGCACCAAACCAATTATTTTTAGACTATATATCAGATATATTACCAAACTTAGGAGTTAGTAATGTAAAACAGTCAACCTTTGAGGAACTTTGCAGTGCAATTTTAAACATTAAATATAAAATAATAACTAAGGATAAAAAGCTTGCACATATAATGGAATGTAAGGATGAGGAAGAAATTAAATACATTACTGCATCTAGCAAGATAAAAGGGACAATGACCTATAAAACCATTATGGATAGGTTTATAAAATATTTAGAAAGAAAGAGTTCTGAAGTAGAGGATATATTAGTAGATGAATACATTTTATTTTCAGCAAAGGAAATAAAAAGACTATATATAAAGGATTTAGAAAATTTACCTATTAACAAAAGAAAAGATGAAATAAATAAATACTTTAAAGGTAAGTTGAAAAACCGAATAGAAGAAATTAAAGAAAAGATAGAAAATATATACTTTTTTAAGATAAAAGATATAAAGGATAGAAAAGACATATCAGAGGAAGATAAGAGAAAAGAGATAATTAAAACCTATGATGAACGAGATGAGCTTATAGCAGGACTAAAAACTAAAGGGAGTAAGGCATTAAAGGAGTTCTTTGGTAGTTGGAAGAAGATAAGTGTAGTAGATAGTTATATAAATCTATATAATGATGAAGAAGCATTTTCATCTGTAACAGATAATTGCTTACCTAAAAAGTTAGCTGACTATATGAGAGATGAAATAAATAATAATATTGCCACTAAAAATATAGACTGCGATGATTTAACGGCATTAACATACTTACAATTGAAGTTAGAAGGAGTAGTAGGAGAGAATTATATTCATACTGTCATTGATGAAGCACAAGATTATAGTCTTATGCAATTTAATGTATTAAAAGAAATATCGAAGAATAACTCCATGACTATAGTTGGGGATTTAGGGCAAGGAATCTATAATTATAAAGGAATTAACTCATGGGAAAGCTTAGTAGAAAAGGTATTTAGCGAAGATGCCACTTATATAACTTTATCCCAAAGCTATAGGTCTACAGTAGAAATAATAGAGTTTGCAAACAGGGTATTAGAAAAGCAAAAGTTAAATATAAAACCAGCTCTTCCTATATTAAGACATGGAGATGAACCTAGGGTTATTAATGCTAAAGAAGATGAAGAAATAAGAGTTATTGATTCTTTATTAGAAGAAATATATAGTAAGAATAAAAAAACTGTAGCTATAATTTGCAAAACCTATACTGAATGCAAGGAATTACATAAAAGGCTTAAGAAGGAGTCCAAATATAAATGGGAACTGATAGAAGAGAGTCAAAGTAAATTAGATATAGATAATTTACTTATACCTAGCTATATGACCAAGGGGTTAGAGTTTGACGCAACCATTGTTTATAATTGTGATGAAGATATGTATAGGAATGAAGTCTTAGATAAAAAGTTGCTATATGTGGCTTTAACTAGAGCATTACATCTTCAATATGTAATGTATAAGGAATCACTTTCTTCTTTACTTGTATAGGTATAAGCCTAGTTGCAATAAGGAATAATAGGTTATAGTTTAAAATAGAAGTTATTGTACTATAATTTTAAAGATAATAGAAAAAAAGTGCAAATTATGATATATTTAAGGTTGTGTAAGTCAAAATAATTAGATAATTTATTGATAATATGAATTATGTTTCGATAATGAAGGTATATGAATGCCATTATATTAAATTATTTGATAATAACCTAAATAAAATATAATAAGAGGAAGTGATTATTATGGGAGAAAATATAGGAAATACATCTTCAAATTTTATTAAAAGAATAGTGGTGGATGACTTACAGAGCAAGAAACATGACAATATAATTACTCGTTTTCCACCAGAACCAAATGGATATTTACATATAGGACATGCAAAATCTATAGTTTTAAACTTTGAGTTAGCAGATGAGTTTAATGGAAAGACAAACTTAAGATTTGACGATACAAATCCTACTAAAGAGGATACTGAATATGTTGAATCTATAAAAGAAGATATAAAATGGCTTGGATTTGACTGGGATGATTTATACTTTGCATCAGATTATTTTGAGGAAATGTATAATAGGGCAGTACTCTTAATTAAAAAAGGATTAGCTTTTGTATGTGATTTAACTCCTGATGAAATAAGAGAATATAGAGGTAGTTTAAAAGAACCAGGAAAAGAAAGCCCTTACAGAAATAGAACCGTTGAAGAAAACTTAGACTTGTTTGATCGTATGAGAAAAGGTGAGTTTAAGGATGGTGAGAAGGTTTTAAGAGCTAAAATTGATATAAGCTCTCCAAATATAAATATGAGGGATCCTATAATATATCGTATATCTCATACAGCACATCATAATACAGGAGATAAATGGTGTGTATATCCAATGTATGATTTTGCACATCCCCTAGAAGATGCTATTGAAGGCATAACTCACTCAATCTGTACTTTAGAATTTGAGGATCATAGACCACTTTATGATTGGGTAGTAGAAGCGTGTGAAATGGAAAGTACTCCGAGACAAATAGAATTTGCAAGATTAAATATTACTAATACAGTAATGAGTAAAAGAAAACTTAAAGCTTTAGTAGATGAAGGTATTGCTGATGGATGGGATGATCCAAGAATGCCAACTATAGCTGGATTAAGAAGACGTGGTTATACTCCTGAGGCTATAAGAAACTTCTGTAGAGAAATTGGGGTAGCAAAAAATGATAGTACTGTAGATGAACAATTATTAGAACATTTTATTAGAGAAGATTTAAGTACTAAAGCACCAAGAACCATGGGAGTTATCAGGCCTTTAAAGGTGGTTATAACTAACTACCCTGAGGGTGAAGTTGAAATGTTAGAGATTGAAAATAATCAAGATGACCCATCCATGGGAAAAAGAATGGTACAATTCTCTAGAGAAATATATATTGAAGAAGAAGATTTTATGGAAGAGCCACCTAAAAAATACTTCAGACTATTTCCGGGAAATGAAGTTAGACTTAAGGGAGCATACTTTATAAAGTGTAATGATTTTATAAAAGATGAATCTGGAAAGGTTGTTGAGATTCATTGTACTTATGACAAGGAAACTAAGAGTGGAACAGGATTTACAGGTAGAAAAGTTAAGGGTACAATACATTGGGTAGATGCTAGCTCTGCTATACCAGCAGAATTTAGATTATATGAACCTTTAATAAAAGATGAAGAAATTGATGAAAACAAAACTTTTCTAGAATGTGTTAATCCAAATTCCTTAGAAGTATTACTGGGTTATGTTGAAGATAATATGAGGGGCGTAAAACTAGGTGAAAGCTTCCAATTCTTTAGACATGGATATTTTAATGTGGATTTTAAATATTCTACAGAGAATAAACCTGTATTTAACAGAATAGTAGCTTTAAAAAGTTCTTTTAAAATAAAATAAAAACACTACCTCTTAATTTTAAAATTAAGAGGTAGTATTTTTTATAAAGTCTAATGTTATATACATAAGCTGTTTATATATGAATTATCTGTTACTTTTTAGGAATTAATATAAACTTTAAGAGTATAAAGGCGTTAATAATAATATATGGACAAGTATAAAAACTGTATATAAGAATAAAGGAGGAAGTATGAAAAAGATATTAACTGGTTTACTAGGCATGTTTTTAGTATTTGCTGTTATGAACACAACTGCTTTTGCAGATACTAAAGAGATGAGAGGCGCATGGATTAGCACTGTTTGGAACCTTGATTGGCCAACTGTTGGTTCTAGAAATAATCAGGCTCAACAAAAACAAGAGTTTATAACACTATTGGACAAGCTACAAGCAACAGGATTAAATAGTGTTATAGTACAAGTAAGACCTAAGGGAGATGCTTTGTATAATTCTAGTCTTAATCCTTGGTCTGACATACTTACTGGAACTCAAGGCAAGAATCCAGGATATGACCCATTAGCATTTATGATTGAAGAAACTCATAAAAGAGGAATGGAGTTTCATGCTTGGTTTAATCCCTATAGAATAACGACTTCTGGTACAGACGTAAATGCATTAGCATCAAATAATATGGCTAGGAAGAACCCTAGCTGGGCTATAGCTTATAACAATGCATTATATTATGATCCAGGCAATCCACAGGTGGTAAATTATTTAGTAGAAACTGTAGCTGAAGTAGTGAAAAATTACAAGGTAGATGGAATCCATTTTGATGATTACTTCTATCCAAGTAAATCTTTTAATGATGATACTAGCTACAGTAAGTATGGTAATGGAATTAATAAAGATGACTGGAGACGTGCTAATGTCAATACATTAATTCAGAAGGTATATACTAAAATTAATAGTATAAACTCATCAGTATCCTTTGGAGTAAGTCCAAGAGGAATATGGAAAAATGCATCTAGTGATCCGGCTGGTTCAGCTACAAATGGTGGACAAAGCTACTATGATATATATTGTGATTCTGTAGCATGGATAAAGAATGGATGGGTTGACTATATAAATCCACAAATATATTGGACTTTTGAAAATAGTGCAGCTCCTTATGGAACCCTTGTAGATTGGTGGGCAAAGCAAGTTAAAGGAACTAATGTTAAACTTTATATTGGACATGATGTTTCTAAAACTGAGGTAGCTAATCAAATAGAAAAACAAGTAAATTATAGTAGAGCTAATTCAGAAGTAGATGGAAATATATATTTTAGAGCAAAATTTATATCTGAAAATAGTACACTTCAGTCAAAATTAAAACAGTTAAATAAAGTTACACATAAACAACTTAAGGGTTTAAATAGATATGAAACATCAGTAAAGGTAAGTAAAGAAGGTTGGAGTAGCGCAAATACTGTGCTATTAGTAAATGGTTATGCAAATGCTGATGGTCTTGTAGCAACTCCATTAGCATCGGCTTATGGAGCTCCAATACTTTTATCAAGTGCGGACACTTTACCTGAAAGTACAAAAACTGAATTAAAGAGATTAAATCCATCCAAAGTAATTTTAATTGGTGGAAAAGGAGTACTTTATGATAAGCTAATTAATGAAATCAAAAGTATAAAATCTAGCATAACAGTTGAAAGATTAGGTGGTTCAACTAGATATGACACATCTCTTTTAGTAGCAAAAAGATTAGATACTATAATTGATACAAATAAAGCTTATATATGTTATGGATATGGAGAAGCAGATGCCCTATCTATATCAGCAAAGGCTGGAGAAGAGAGACAACCAATAATTTTATCAGAAACCAATTCTTTAAAAGATTCTTCTTTTGAATGGTTAAAAGGAGAGAAACTTCAAAATGCATATTTTATAGGTGGTACAGGGATTATAGGTGATTCTGTAATATCTAAGGTGAATTCCATAACATCTTCAAATGTAAGTGGAAATAGAGTTGCAGGTATTAATAGATATGATACAAATGCAGCTGTGATTAAAAAGTTTTATACTAACTCAGTTCAATCTGGGATTAGTGTTACTAAGGGAGACGTATTAGCAGATGCATTAACATCAGGTCCATTAGCGGCAAAATTAAAGACACCCATAGTGCTTGTAGACACTGAACTAAGTAACAATCAAAAACAGGTTTTAAGTACAAAACAAGCATCCTTAGTATACGAGATAGGAGGAGGTATAAATCCTTCTGCAGTGCAAGATGTTATAAATAGAGTAAGGTAATTTGAAATATTATTGAAATTAAATAAACTCAGTTAATGTAATGATAATTACGTTAACTGAGTTTTTTAATCTATGATATTATTATATGTTTATGTTAGAGTCTATGTCAGAAAATTCTACCATGAGTTTCTCGCTATTATTAGTAATATTTTGTGATATATGATTTTCCACATCTAAAGCGGCCCTATCAACTCCCTTTATAGGAAGAGTAAATATAAATTCACAACCTTTGTTTGGTTCACTTTTAAGGATAATGGAACCATCTAAAAGTTCTACTAGAGATTTTACCAAAGAGAGACCTATACCACTACCCTCTTCACTTTTAGATTTTTCATTTTTAACTTGAGTAAATCTTTCAAAGATGCTTCTTTGCTTATCTTTAGGAATTCCAATTCCAGTATCCTTTACTGAAACAGATATGGAGTGTTTTAAACATTTTAAAGTTACGTATATACATCCTCCTTTAGGGGTAAATTTAATAGCATTTGAAAGAAGATTTAATATAATTCTATCTAGTTTTTCAGAATCTAGTGGCATATAAACCTCTTCTTCGTTAGTATCAAATACTATGGAAATTCCTCTAGCAGATGCATATTCAAGTACAGACATAGTGATATCTTCTACTACTTCTACTATATTCTTAACTTCAAATTCTACATGATAAAACCCAGAATCAATTTTTGTCATATCAATTAGATTATTTATAAGCTTAAGTAGTCGAAATCCATTTTGACGTATATATATTAGTTTAACTTCATCATCTTTATTAGCAAAAGTAAGTTTGCCGTTATCTTTATATATATCTAAAAGTTGTAACCCAGATAGTATAACATTAAGCAAAGTACGTATTTCATGAGAAAAGTTAGCTAAAAATTCAGTTTTAATTTTATCACTTATCAGAAGTTCATCATATCTTTTCTTTGCAGCAATCATATTTTTTGCATTATTTGTTTTTTGGATTGTTTGAATAGCTAACATTATCATGCATACTAGCAAAATTAGAAGTAAAAGAAATACTATACCTAGAGATACGCCTTTATTTATCCAACTATCATTTATAAATACAACATTCTCGGGAAGAGAAGAACGAGATATATTATTTGTTGTTACTTCTGATGCATCAAATAACAAGGTACTACCAGGATCGTATATACTTGGGATATCATTTGGTTTTGTACCATTTAGTACACGAATAGCAGTTTCATAAATGATTTTGCTGTGATTTTTTGCATATAATATATGTCCACCGATAGCTCCATTTCCAACATAAGTTTCCTTAAAAGTATATAATTGACCATTAGAATAGTTTTTTATAATATGTGTTGTGTTCTTAGGTGAAATTATAATGTTGGAAGTATCTTTGAAATTACCAACAATTATTGAAGGTGTATTGCTAGGGTATTGAGATAATTTATAGCATAAATCATCAATATAATCGCTTTTTATAAAATTAAATCTTAACACATTAGTATAATAGGGAATAGTATCTCTTACTTGGTTTTCTATATACTTAGATTCTATAGTATTATCCAATAAAATATTTATTTCAGAAGTATTTGGATTTGTATGTAAAATCAAATCAACTAGGGTACGGACATTAACTGGTTCCATTACTCCAGTAAAATTATTAAATGGATAGGAAGACAGCTTGCTAACATCATTAATACCGCCATATACCACAGGTACATTTTTAAACATGGGAGTATTGTAATAATTTCCTACAAAATTTAAAGATTCATCATCAAGAGTAACAATTAAATCAAATTTAGTATTTTCATATTTTAATGACCAAAGGTCAGCTTGCTTATCTAAATAGGATTTGTCATCATTTGTTATAGATAGGAATTCTGTTCGTGTATGAATATTTAAGTCGCTTGAAGTTAGTGAAGTTTTGAGATTATCGAGGAGATAAGATTCCCAGAGTTCATTTTCACTTTGAGAAGATAAAATTAATACCTCTTTATACTTTAAAAGGGATTGATCAGTATCACTTGATGGCGTAGCAAAAACTGTGATAGAGTTAAAGGACATAACTATGCCTAAAGCTAAATTCACTAACACATATATAAATTTATTTCTTTGGCAGGAGAGTACATATTTATCATTCATACAAATCACCTAACATATCTATACTTGATTTTAAAATATATTTAATTGACTTGGAATAAAGTATTTGAGCAAGTATCCCAAGAAAGTATATATATCGACAGAATAATTATATCATGAAAATTAGATAGATAATAGAATATTTTTAACATTGTATTAATTATTAATACATTTATTATTATCTTAGAGAATATAATAAATACATTTCCATAAAATAATACTATTAAAATTGTGGTGGGAGTATATATGAGTAGTTATTATACTGTGAAATGTAGTAAATACGTTGATTACGATAAAATCTTAAAATTTAATTATGAAAATTTAAAACTTAATGGGAATACGAAATTAGATTATATTAATATTAAGTTAGAGGATGTAAGTTATAGTAATTGTGAATTTAAAAATATGAATTTTGAAAATAATTTCTTTTCAAATGTTATATTTATTAATTGTAAGTTCATAAATTGTAGATTTATTAGAGGAAAGATAAATTTAAGAAATTTTTTGGAGTTTAATAATTGTATTTTAGACAAAATATATATTAATAATTGTAATTTTTCATCTTTATATATAAAGGAATGTTCATTATATAAGGTTGATTTTAAAAATAGCTTTATGAAAGGTTGTAATTTTGTAAGAAATAGTTATGATGAGGTTAGATTTATAGATAATTGTAATTTAATGGACTGCATAATAAAAGATATGGAAGGAACCATGGATATAAAGTTTATTAATGAGAAATCTTATACTAAGCTTAATTATGGTTCTTATATAGGAAAATTCAACTATAAGGATATGAAAAAAAATAATACCTGTAGAAATAATAAAGAATCAAGTAATTGCATATGTAATTGTAATTATCTAAACATTAGTTTTAGTTACATGGATTTTGGTGAACAATATTTAAGAAATCATGTAGGCGGAAGATATGGTAGGTGTTTTTATCAAAGTAAGTTAGCTTTTCATAGGACGCTTAAAGGTAGAAAGAAATTTTATTCTTCTGTAGCCAATATAGTATGTGGTTATGGCGAAAAGCCTTATAGAAGCTTTATGTTATCTTTAATTATAATTTTGATATTTGCTTTATTATACATGATTACTGGTATAAACTGCTCCAGCGGAGTAATTGGAATTAGTGGATTAGCAGGTGATTTTTCTGTTAAAATGCTATTTAAAAATATAATTTATTGTATTCACTTTAGTTTAGTTACATTTTCTACAGTAGGATATGGTGATTTATTGCCATATAATATAATGGGGGTTATACTAAGCAGCGTAGAAATACTTATAGGAATTATAATGATAGGAATTTTGACATCTACTTTAGTTAGAAAGATGACAAGATAAGCAGATTTACAATTATTAAATAAGCATATACATAAAATATAAAGTAAGGTAAATTTTATGGGAGGTCACTTTTTAGCGTCCTCCCATGTTTTATTGTTATATAAAACCTTCTATATGTTTTGCTCTTTCAAAGGAATTTTCTATAATTTCATCTGGATATCCAATATATTTTAAAAGTTTTATTGCATTTTTTGTTTGAGATACTCCTTGTTTCAGTTTGTAGTCAAAGGAAAGTCCTTCGCTATTATTTACATCTTCACTGAAATAAAAGAAATCATAGTAATCTTTAAGAATATCAGCTAGTTCCCTATCATGGGTAGCAACTATAGAAATTGCTTTTTTAGAGTTAATATATTTTAGAATTTCAGCGGAAGAAGCAATTCTTTCTACAGGGTTTGTACCTCTAAAAATTTCATCTATGGCACAGAAAATAGGAAGAGGCTTTTCAGTAGCTTTTATAATTCTAAGGATGGATTCAGCCTCTGCCATGTAATAACTTTTTCCTGCATTTACATCATCGCTTGGACTAATTGAAGATACAACATTGAAAAAGCTAGCTTCGTAATTTTCAGCTAGTACAAAATTGAAACTTTGTGCAAATACTATGTTAATTCCTAGCATCCTTAAGAAAGTTGATTTTCCAGACATATTTGTACCAGTAAGAATGATACCATGTTTATTAATATTAATGGAATTTGCAACAGGATTCTTAACAAGGGGATGAATTCCTTCAGAAATATTTAACTTTAGTTCCTGATAAAATTTTGGTTTAGTATATGGTGTATCAAGTCCACTTTGGTAGCTTGCTACAGATGCTAAAGCTTCAATTTCTCCAATTATGTAATACAAGTCTAAGAGGTAATTCTTTTTCTCCTTAAGTTCACTACTAAGTTTATAGTAAGCGGCTTCTTCTAATAAAAGTGGTACAGAGATGAACTCAAAGAAACCTTCAAACATGGTGGTAAATCCAACAAGTCTAGTTCCCCTATCTATAGATTTTATATTGTTTAGGATATTGGTTATTTGCAATTTATAGTCCTTAAGTTCGGAAATATTAAGATTTTTCAACTTTTTTGCAGCAACAATTATTTTTCGTAGGTATAATAATCCTTTATCTTTAATATTTTTAGCTTCAGCCATATTTATAAATGCATTAACCCATAAAATTATAGCAAAACCAAACATATACTTAGGATTTTTGGTCATTATAGATATAAGTATTATTAATATAGGAAGAAATTTACCTAAGAAAGTATATAGGTAATATTTACTCTTATTAACTTTAAGATATGTTTCTAGCATTTCTATAAAACAGTCTTTATTATCGAATCCCATATTAAAAAAATGCATTTGAACCTGGCATTTTTTATCTTCATTATCCTTAAAGAAGCTAATTATATTATTTCTTCTGTTAAGTTCTTTTTCATCTATAATAATATTCCTTATCATAGAATATAAAGCAGATTCTCCTGCACTACTATAGGTTCTATCGAAATTTTCATAAACTCTATTCATATCTAAATCATTGAAACTTTGTTCATCTAGAAAATATTCAGTTTTAGGTCTGATATCAAATAACCGTCTAATAGACTTGAAGTTACGTACCCTTTCATTATCTCGTTTAGAGTCTTCTTTAATATAGTTAAGTTTGATTTTAGACAATATATCACTTCCAATACATGTTATTATTTAACATTATAACTCATTATTACATTTTAGTCTAACAAGTAGGGATGACCTACTATTTTTTTAGGAAGAATATGAGAGTTTATGATATAATATGAGGTATATTATAAATGTAGTAAAAGAAGATATATTAATTATATATTTTAGTGGAATAGACAGTGAATGGAGGTGACTTTATGGATATTAAACAGGCTTTAAGTAAATTCAAAGAGGATAAGAAGCATAGATTTTTTATAATCAATGGCAAAGAAGGTATAGGGAAAACTAGAGCAGCTTTATCAAGAGCTATATTTTTACAAGATAATTATTGCATTAGAGAAAATGAAAATATATTGTTTATATCTAATGAGGTTTTAGGGGATACTTTAGAAGAGGTAAAACTAGATGTAAATAGAAATAATACGTTCTTTACATATTTAAATAATAATGTTGAGATCTGCAGTAAAAAACAATTAATAAATAAATGTTTCCAGTATATAACATCAAGCAACCCGTTGAAAGGTAAAAGGTTTTGCAATAAGGATGTGACAAAGGCTTTCATTTTAGAAGGAATTGGAGAATTGCGACAGAAGGAAAGAAGAATAAATAAAGTTATATTAACAAAAAATATAGATTTTTTATTCGATGAAATTTTCTATATAAAACATTTGAATATAAGCTCCGTTGAAGAATATCAAAATTTAAATAGGAAAAAAAGAGGGTTTTCATTACGGAAGAATTCTAATAGTAGAGAAGCTATTTATAAATTATATTTATGGTATTGTAACTACATGGATGAAAATGGACTAATTGATTATATAGATGAGTTTAAAATTGTTTATGATAATATACATAAGCTTAAAGATTTAAAGTATGCACATATAATAATAGATAATGTAGAACAGTTAACCATTGAAGAAGTAAAATTTATTCGTGGACTTTTAAAAGATTTTACTTATAGTAACTTTATTTTGGTGAAAAATATTAATCCTATTGACACACCAAAACCTTGGCTCCAATACTTTAAACGAAATAAGGATGTTACTATTTTTGATAGTAATAAATATAAGATTATTAATTGCAGTAAAGTATCAAAGAAAAAAGTGACTAAAAAAGTTATAGAACAAACTATCGAAGAACAAATTAATAAAGAGTTGAAGGAAGATGAAATGGTCAAAAACAATGAATATATTGAAACCTATAAATATGTAGATTTAAAACATAATATATCTCATGATTTTGCCATAGATACTAGTAGTTATAATGAAGTTATTTTAAACCATAACACTACTAGTGAGATAATCGGAGATAAGGAAATAAATAAAGTTCCAGTGTACAATGAGATTGCTGCGGGGCAACCTATTTCTATTAATGATGAAATAGAAGGTCAATTTAATGTTCCTATATATTGGCTTAAAGGTGTACAACAACCTTTTATATTAAAGGTTAAAGGGGATAGTATGATTAATGCTAATATTGAAGATGGAGATTATATAGTTATAAATAAGCAAACTATGGCAAATCATAATGAGATAGTTGCTGTAAGTATAGATGGAGAAGCTACCCTTAAGAGGCTATGGTTAAAAGGAAATAAGGCAGTATTAATGCCAGAAAATGATAAATACTATCCTATAGAGATTAAAGAGGATAATGCTTATATTATTGGGAAGGCTGTAGGGTTAATTAAGTCTACTAGCTAACACCTATGTAAGTCTTAAAATAGTAACAAATTTTTTATAAATACAGGTAGAGTAAATAATTTATTTAAGTTTACTCTACCTTTTTATTTTATAGTCTCAATAATACTTATAAAATAAAGATCAACAGAATGTCTATAAAGCCACCTATAGCTATAGAAATCCAATTTAAGAAAAGATGGAAATTTATATTATTAAGGGTATTAAAAATGTTATCTTTTGTAAAAGCTTTATTGTCCATATATTTAGAATATATTTCATTTAAAATATAATAGGACATACCTAAAGATTTACTGTTTATAGCTGATGTAATAGACATTAATAACATGATTAAGCCTTCTACAAATATAATATCTTTAAAAAAAAAGTTAGTTAGTGGTGTAAATATCCCTGCTATAGCTAAAGTTAGAATACTCCACAACACACCACAGATAAATAGCTTTAAAGTGATTTTTACTGATGCATTTTTCATGAAATTCACCTCGCTTGAAAATGAATTCTTATTGAATTATAAGAGTTTAATATAATATATGATTAAAAAGCCATTTAGGTAATGCAAATAAGAAAAATGTAAACCGTAGAAACTTACTAAGCCATGGTGTATAATTATCTGTGAAGTTTGGTTTAATCTGATTATGAGAGGGAGAGATTTTATGTTAAGTAGAGTGAGATTAAATTTAGAAGCAGTAGAAGCAATGCTTTATTATTGGCAAGCAGCATCTGAAAAGGATAACATTGCAGAATCATTTTTCTATGATGTAGCAAAAATGCCAGGATTAACTGTTGCTTATGATGATGAATTTAATGGAGAATCTGTAAGACGTGCTTTAAGCGCTATAAAAAATAGAGAGCCTTTTGATGGGACTAAAAAAGAAAAGAAGTTCTGGAATAACAATATGTGGATGATGGAAGACTTAGAATTTACACATGCAATGGCAGCACCACTAAAAGTATTAAATTTAGATTCATTAGCAAGTGAATTTCAGAAGGTAGAAAATAAACATAATTATGATGAAGTAGAAGTTATTTTCTCACCATTACATTCTGATGAATATATAATCTCAGGAAATAAGTTAGTTATAAATTTCTTTAGAATAAAGATTGATTTAATGGATGGTAAAGCAACTATTGGAGATATAGAAATAATAGAGTATATTAAAGAAAAGATTAAGGAAGTAATACAATAGTGAGAATACTGTAAAATTAATTAAAGAAAGGGTATTGTAAGATGACCTAAATTAGTCATAAACAATGCTCTTTTTTAACTATATTTTTACATAATGCATGTCTCATACTTTTAATAATCTTTTAGCTGTAGTATTATAGTTATAGGATATATGAAGAAATATCTAAAAACTAAGTAGTGTGGTGTAATGAAGTATGGACAAAACTAATTTTAGTATAGGATTTTTTGATTCAGGGGTTGGAGGTATTAGTGTCCTAAAGGAAGCAGTGAAGCTACTACCTAAAGAAAACTACATATATATAGGAGATTCTTTAAATGCACCCTATGGAGTGAAAACTCCAGAGGAAGTTAGAAAGTTAACCTTTAATATGGTAGATAAGCTTATTTCTATGAATGTGAAAGCTATAGTAGTGGCATGTAATACTGCTACTAGTATTGCAATCGATGAATTAAGAAGGATTTATAAAGAAATCCCCATAATTGGAATAGAGCCAGCTTTAAAGCCGGCAGTAGAGAATTATGGTAACGGAATAATAGTAATAATGGCTACACCAATGACTTTATCTGAGAATAAATTTAGTAAACTAAGAGAAAGATATAATAAGGCTTCTGACATTATTTCAATGCCATGTGATGGTCTGGTGGAAATTATTGAAGGTGGAAATATTAAGGGTGAAGTTGTAGAGGGGTATTTAAGAAATAGGTTTAAAGATGTACCTAAAGAGAGAGTGTCCTCTGTGGTTCTTGGATGTACTCATTATCCATTTATTAAAGAAGCATTAGTGAATGTTATAAATGATGATGTTGCTATTATAGATGGTAGTTTAGGAACAGTAAAACAATTGAAGCGTAAGTTAGATCAAAAAGGTTTATTAAATACTAATAATGAACAAGGTACTGTTAAAATATATAATTCTAAAGATGATAAAAATTTAATAGAATTGTCATATAAGTTGCTTGATGCAGATAAAAACAGCAAATAACTCTGTTTATCATCAGTATAATAAATTACATAAAAATAATTAAAGAATAAATAATATAAAGAAAGAAAAGAGGAAGATGTATGAATCCAATAGTAACTTTTGAAATGGAAAACGGAAAAATAATGAAGGCGGAATTATATCCTGAAATAGCTCCCAATACAGTAAAAAACTTCATAGACTTAGCTTATAAGGGATTTTATGATGAATTAATTTTCCATAGAGTAATACCAGGTTTTATGATTCAGGGCGGTTGTCCAGAAAAATCAGGAATGGGCGGACCAGGATATTCAATTAAAGGAGAATTTAGTGGAAATGGATTTAAAAATGATTTAAAACATACTAAGGGTGTTTTATCAATGGCTAGAGCTCAACATCCAGATTCAGCGGGTTCTCAATTTTTTATAATGGTTGCAGATGCACCACACCTAGATGGAAGCTATGCTGCCTTTGGTAAATTAATAGACGGTCAAGATGTAGCAGATGAAATAGTAAGCTCTCAAACAGATAGAAGAGATAGACCATATGAAGATCAAGTTATAAAATCTGTAACTGTAGAAACTTTTGATGTAAACTACGGAGAACCAGAAAAATTATAATGGAAGGTATTTAATATGAATATACTTAAAGATAGATTAATCATAGCTTATGGGCTTAATGATGAAGAGATAGATAAACTAAATATAAAATTCAAAGATATATGTATAAAACCATGTGTATCAATAAATGAAAATATGGGAGAATATACTTTAGAGCATATATTAAAAGAAGAGAGCTTATCAGATAGTGAGACTAAACTACCTGAAGAAAAAGTTATTATATTTAATGGATTTTTAGGTGTTTATCTTCAACAAGCTGTTAAAAAGGTTAGAGAAGTTTTAGGTGCAAAACCAATATTAGCGTCTACTACACCCAATTCTGTTAAAATGACTCTTCATGAATTGATAGATCATTTAGTAAAAGAGAGACAATATTATCAAAAATAATTTTTAAGTCTAATAATTTAGAAATCCTCTAGGACTAGAGGATTTCTATTTAGATTAAGGAGATACAGGGAGGATAATTAAGAATGAGTACTGTTGGAGAAAGAATTAAACAAGGAAGAAATGCTAAGGGAATGACTCAAAAGCAACTTGCTAAGAAGCTTGGAGTATCAGAAAACTATATAAATGATGTTGAGAATGGAAGAAAAGTTGTAGAAGAAAAGTTTATAGAAAGAGTAGGTAAGGTTTTAGGTGGAGATCTTGCAGAAATGACTACGCTGTTTGATAATATAGCTTATGAAGAAAGAAAATCTTCAGAAAGTAATTTAAAGACACATAATGTAGCGAAGGGTAATAAAGTAAAAGAAACTATAAATGAAGTATGGAATGATGCATTTAGTTCTGTTCTTAAGTCTGTAGGAATTTATAGCTATGATTTAAACAAGCCTATAGGAAAAAAAGAGTTACCTGTTATATCAAATAAAATAGAAGGATATGCTCAGGATAAGGTGCTATATATTAAAATTGAAAACGATGATTTATTAGGATTTAGAATTTGTCAAGGAGATTTAGCATTTGCTAACCTAACTTCTGAAATAGAAAATAATAAGATATATCTCATGGATGTAAATGGAGAAAGAGTGATAAGACAGTTAAAGAAGCTAGATAGTAATAAAGTTTTAATAATAAGTAATAAAAATATGGTTCGTACAGAAACAGCTCATCCTAAAGAGGTAAAGGTTATTGCAAAGTTAAATAGATTAGAAGTTCAACTATAATCTATTTAATAACATTTTTAATATACATTCATACTATAACTATATAAGAATTTGGAGGTATGGGTGTGCAAAAGGCTGATGGATTATTAAATTTACTTATAAATGTACCAGAGAGTATAAGAAATGAGATTATATATGGATATGGAATTGGAGATGTTGAAGAAACTAACATTGAATTAATTATACTTTATAGTGGGACTCCAGAGGTAATGGAAGAGAAAATAAATGCTATTGGAGGTACCTTTGAAGATTTAGATTTCGGTTATGGAATTATAACTATACCAAGAGGCGATGTTGAAAAGCTAGTAGGAATAAGAGAAATCAACTATATAGAGTTACCTAAAAATTTATATTTATCCTTTGAACCTAGTAATAGAGCTTCATGTATAACAGAAGTAAATACTAACTATGGATTAGAGGGAGAAGGGGTACTTATAGGATTCATAGATTCTGGAATAGATTATGTAAATCAATCATTTAGACTTGACAATGGAGATACAAGGATTGATTTTATTTATGATTTATATGAAAATAGAAGGATTTATACAAGAGAAGAGATAAATGCAGCTTTAAGAAGTCCAGACCCATACTCATTAGTACCTCACGTTGATAGAGCAGGTCATGGTACTCATGTGGCTGGTATAGCATGTGCTGGAGGGAATATACCAAGGAGATTTTATGGGGTAGCTCCTAGAAGTTCTATAGCCATGGTTAAAATGACAAGAGAGATAGGAGGACAGGGAGCAAAAAGTACCCAGTTAATGAGAGGGATTAAATTCTTAATTGATAAAGCTTATGAATTAAATAAGCCCCTGGTTATAAACATAAGTTTTAGCACGAATGATGGAGCACATACTGGAAATAGTTTGTTAGAGCAATATATAGGTATAGTTTCTACAGTGCAAAGAGTTAACATAGTTGTAGCAGCAGGAAATGAAGGGGATAGAGCACACCATGTTGGTGGTGAACTGGGTAGAGCACAAGAAATACGATTTAATGTTGGAATAGATGAGAGAATATTAATAATACAATTATTTAAATCATTTTTAAAGGATATTAACTTAAATCTTATATCACCAAGTGGAACTAGTAGTGGTGAATTAAGATTAACTAATGCATTAAATCAAGGAAGAATAGGTAATACTGAGTATTTTGTATTCAATACAGGGCCAACACCTTTTAGTATAGATGGCGAAATAATAATTGTACTTTCAGGGGTAGGAGAAGAAACCATAGCTAGTGGAATATGGACTATGAACATGACTACTAATGAAAATGTTCTAGGAAGCTATGATATGTGGTTACCTATTGCAGAAGGATTAAATATTGCTACAAGGTTCTTAGGACCTAGTACTGCTAATACATTAGGTATACCGGGAACTGTACCAGATGTAATAACCGTTGGTAGTTATAATTTTATAAACTCTACTATATCACCATTCTCTGGAAGAGGAAATGCTGAATTAAACCCTGTAAAACCTGATTTAGTGGCACCTGGAGAAAATATAGAATCATCTACTCCGGGAGGTGGATTTGAGCCACGGTCAGGAACATCAATGGCTACACCTCAGGTGGCAGGGGCATGTGGACTTTTAATGGAATTTGGAATTATAGAAGGAAATGATCCTTATTTGTATGGAGAAAGAGTAAAATACTTTTTATTAAAAGGAGCCAATAGAAGTAGAGTAGATGTACAGTATCCTAATAATAGTTGGGGATATGGTACTTTATGTCTTGCAGGAGCTCTTAGGGTATGGAATAATGAAGTAGCTTCAAGGTAGGAATAAATTACAATTTTACTATAAAGAATATGTAACTTTTCTATGATAGTCATCATAATATATATATTGAAGTATTATTTTAAGGAGAAATTTATGGCAGACATAGGTAGGTTGCAGGTTCAAGTGTATAGAGTAAATACAGCTATACCAATAAGTAATGCCAATATTACGGTATCAAGAACAGATGGAGAAACTAGAGAGCAAGTTACTACCCTAACTACTAATCCAGAGGGACAAACGGAGACTATAGAATTAGAAACTCCAGAAATAGAAAGGTCATTAAATCCAGATAATACCCTTATACCTTATGCCCTTTATGATATAGATGTAACGGCAGAAGGCTTTGATGAAATAAATATAAGAGGATGCCAAGTGTTGCCGCGACAAACAGCGTTACAGATATGTAATCTGATTCCAACAAGTCTTAATAGAGAGATCACAGAGGATGAAGATGTACAGGTAGTCAGGGTTATAGAGATTCCACCTAATGTTCAATTTGGTGATTTTCCACCTAAGATACCTGAGGACCCTAATAAAGCTTTGCCACCTCCACCAAGTGGTTTTGTAGTTTTGCCAGAGCCAGTTGTACCAGAGTTTATAATCGTACATGCAGGGGCACCAACTAATACAGCAGCACCAAATTATACTGTTCCATATACAGACTATATAAAAAATGTAGCCAGCTGTGAAATTTATGCAACTTGGCCAGAGGCAACTATAAGAGCTAATGTATACTGTATCATTTCATTTACTTTAAATAGAATATACACAGAATGGTATAGAAGTAAGGGGTTTAATTTTGACGTAACAAATTCTACAGCCTATGATCAAGCTTTTGTTTACGGAAGAAACATATTTGATAACATAAGTAGGATAGTAGATGAGTTATTTGCTACCTATGTAAAGAGGTCGGGAGCTAAACAACCTTTACTTACGCAATACTGTGATGGTAGAAATGTTCAGTGTCCAGGATGGCTTACTCAATGGGGCAGTAAGGATTTAGGGGCTCAAGGATGGATTCCATATGATATATTAAGAAATTTCTATGGAAGTGATATAGTTCTTGAAAGAGCTGAAAAGGTTTCTGGAAGTCCAAGGTCATATCCAGGTTTTACTTTACGACAGGGAGCCAGTGGAGAGCCAGTTAGAACCACTCAAACCTTTTTAAATAGAATAGCACAAAATTATCCTCTAATACCTAAAGTGGCTATTGATGGAAAGTATGGTTCTACAACTGCCAATCAAGTAAAAGTATTTCAACAGGTATTTGGTCTTCCGCAGACAGGTGAAGTAGATTATGCTACATGGTATAAGATTTCGGCTATATATACAGGAGTAACTAAAATCGCAGAATTAAGAAGTGTTCATGAGGAAGAAATTGAATATTCATACTTTATTCCACATTGGCCATATAAAGATGCAACGGATTTACCTAGAATTAAATATCCTAAAAATTGAGTATATAATCTATTAATGAACTTCGAAGTTATCTCGGAGTTCATTTTTGCGTATAAAAACAACATGCAAAAAATATTTTAATAAAATATTCAAGTAAATAATTATAGAGTATAAAATAAGGTATAATTATTATTAAGAAGAGAAATACAAGGAGTTACGGATATGGATAATATAAAGGTATTATTAGTTGATGATGAAGAGAATATTAGAAACTTGTTGGAAGCTTATTTAAAAAAGGAAGGGTTTATAACATTACATAGCTCTAATGGTAAAGAAGCTATTGAGATTATAGAGAATGAATCAGTAAATTTAGTGGTACTAGATATAATGATGCCTGTTTTGGATGGATTTGAGACATTAAAGGTTATAAGAAATAGATGGAATATACCAGTAATAATGCTTAGTGCAAAGGAAGAGGAAGAAGATAAGCTTTTAGCATTGGGATTTGGTGCAGATAATTATGAAACAAAGCCCTTTAGTCCAAAGGTTTTAGTAGCTAAAATCAAAGCGTTAATAAAGAGGAGCTATGGAAGTAGTATAGATAAAAGTACGGGAATTGTGATAGGGAATCTTTATATAGATGAAGAAGGTCATAGAGTTATGGTAAGTGATGAAGAAATTAATCTTTCACCAACAGAATTTTCTTTGCTTATATATTTCCTGAAAAATAAAAATATAGTTCTTACTAGAGAGCAAATTCTTACAAAAATATGGGGTTATGATTTTGAAGGAGATATACGTGTGGTTGATACTACGATTAAGAGACTTAGAGAGAAGCTAAAGCACATGAATAAAGTGATAGTAACAGTAAGAGGCTTTGGCTATAAGATAGAGGTTTAGTATGAATAAAATAATTAACTATTATAAAAAGATAAAGGGAAATATAGAAAGAAGCATTACATTGAAAATGTTTGTTGTAACTACTGTGGTGTTTATAGCATTTTTGACTATTACTCTTTTAAGTCAGAGAATATTGTTTGAAAGGATATATAATGATAAAAAGGAAAATGATATTAAAAGCAATGTGATAAAGTTTAGGGATACTCTAAGTAATCCAAAGGATGAAAGGGAAATAATAGAGAGTATTAAGAAGTTTGAGAATAATTATAACACATCTATAGGAGTGGTAAACACAGAAAATAATATTATAGTGACCTTTAAAACTGACTCAGAAACTATAGATAGTAAAAATACAGAAATTTTTAATTATGTTATTAAAACTATAAAGACAGATCCGGAACTATTAAACGAGATGATTAATAAAAAACAGGTAACTATTTCATTTAAGAACAGCGAGAACACTAAATATTTAGCTTCTGCACTTCTACATGAGAATAATATAATAGTAGGATTTACATCTTTACAATATGTAAAAGAAGCCATGGGGGTTATAGGGATATTTTATAAGTATTTTTACTTAGGGGCTATAGTAGTAATAGTTATATTAGCATTAATTTATTCGAAGTTTATTACAAAGCCATTAAGAGAAATAAATAAAGTGGCTGTAAGAATGAGTAATTTGGATTTTAGTCAGAGATGCACTATGGTATATGAAGATGAAATTGGAAACCTTGGGGAAACATTAAATTTTTTAGGACAAAACTTGGATAATTCTTTAAATTCATTAAAAGAAGTTAATAGAAAACTACAAAATGATATCCACAGAGAAAGAGAAATTGAGATTATGAGAAAAGAATTTATAGCAGATGTATCTCATGAATTAAAAACCCCTATTACTTTAATAAAAGGATATGCAGAAGGTATTAAGGATGGCGTATTTTTAGAAGACAATATGAATTCATCATTAAATGTAATTATAGAAGAATCTGATAAGATGAGTAATTTAGTTAGAGATATGCTTCAAATATCATCTTTGGAAAGTGGAAAGGTAATCCTTAATAAAGAATTATTTTTTATTGATAATTTAGTGAAAAATGTTGTAAAGAAATTACATCATAGTATCGATAATAAGAATGTGAAAATAGATTTGAATCTATATGAGAAACAAATTTATGGGGATGCATTTAAGATAGAACAAGTAATAACCAATTTTCTTACGAATGCAATAAGGCATACTCCCTGTGAGGGAAGTATATTTGTTAAAATGTACCCACGGGGGAATATGACTAAGTTATCTTTTGAAAATACAGGTGAGCTTATTAATAAGGAAGAAATTGATAAGATATGGGATAAATTTTATAAGATAGATAAGTCAAGAAATAGGAAAGATAGTGGTACAGGACTTGGACTATCAATTGTTAAAAATATAGTAGATTTGCACCAAGGTAAATGTGGAGTTGAAAATACCAAAAGAGGTGTAAGATTCTATTTTGAATTGCCAAATCAGTGCTAATATACTATAGCCATAGAAAAGAGGGGTATTAATTATGAAGGGCACAGTTGTATCAATATGGCTAAATACTTGTAGAAAACTTTATAATGATTCACAAGTAAATGAAGCTATGAACCATGCTGGATGGGAGACAAATAAGATATTTTCTCCACTAGAAGAAGTAGACGACAAAGTAATAGCTAAGTTTATTTCAAAGCTATCAGAAGCTAGAGGTTTAACTAAAGAGAAATTATGGAATGATATAGGAAAAGACAATATACAATCCTTTGTTAATGTATATCCAGTATACTTTAAAAAGAGAAGTGCATATGAATTTTTAAAATCACTAAATGATATACATATAGCAATAACTAAGAAAATTTCAGGCGCTAAGCCTCCAGCAGTAGATATTGTTCAGACATCTAAAAGAAAAGCGGTGATGACTTATTCATCTAAAAGAAAGATGTTTGATTATTTCTTAGGTATGCTTGAAGGAACTTTTGAATATTTTAATGAACAATTAGAGTATGAAATTTTAGAAAAGTCTGGAGATGTGATGAAAGTGGAAGTGACTTTTGAAAAAGAAATAAATAGCAAAAAAAGTTATGGATTTAATAAAATCTTATCACTTGGATTTGTAAAATCATTATCAGTTAAGGCATCCATATTTACTTTTATATTAACTCTTATTGGATCAACATTAATACTTGGAATTAAAAGTATAGTTCCAGCTTTAGAAATTACAGCTGTAGCTACAGTAGTAACCTTTATAGGTACATATTTATTATTAAGACCTGTTAAAGCTATCACTGGATTAAAAGAAGATAAGGAAAGGTCATATGATGTTATTAGCACCAAGGATGAGCTTGAAGGATTATATGAAGTTATAAAATCAGGAACTAATATATCTTCAATGGATATGACAGAGTTTGATGCTAATGTTAGTGAGATGGTAGAATATCTTAATAAGGTTAAAGCTATTTCAAATGTAATGGAAGGCTCATCTAAAGAAATATCTACAGTAGTAGAACAAATGTCAGAAACTAGTGTGGACCAAGCCAACAATACAGAAAGAGTAGCATCAGGATTGAATGATAATATTAGAGCTTTAAATAACTTAGTAAACAGTGAAAATGAAAATAAATTAGCTATGGAAGATACTATAACGAAAATTACTGCTGGGTTTGATGAGATAAAGACTGTAAGTAATAATATTCAAAAAACATTAGACAAGTTCCAAGAAGTAAAAGAAACTGGAATAAAGTTAAACAATAAAGCTAGTGATATTACTAATATAGTATCAATAGTAGCTCAAATTTCCGACATGACAAATCTTTTAGCATTAAATGCTTCTATAGAAGCAGCTAGAGCTGGAGAACATGGTAGAGGTTTTGCTGTTGTTGCAGAAGAGGTAAGAAAGCTTGCAGAACAAACTAAAGATGCTGTTGAAGAAATTAATTTAAATCTTAAAGAATTTGCAGAGGATATTAAATATACTGTAGATAGCATAGATGAACAGTATGTAGCCCTTGAAAAACAAACTGATGGATTAGAAAGAATTAGAGATATAAGTGCGGGTACGACTACTGCTGTTGATAAAGTATCAGAATCAATGATTACTACAATCAATGATTTAGGTAGAGAAGTTAAAGCTATAGAAGGAATGTATGACAATGTGGAATCATTAGCAGCTATTGCAGAAGAAAATTCTGCATCATCTCAAGAAGTTAGTGCCAGTGTAAATACCTATACTGATGAAATGATTAAACTTACAGAAGCTATAGGTGAGGTTCAAAGAATTACAGAATATTTTAGAAGTACACTAGATGTATAATTAATGATAAAAGCATTCTTAAGGTAAAGTTCATGAGATTTTACCTAAGAATGCTTTTTATTTGTTTAGTTTTATTACGGTTAAAGAGCTTTATAATATTAGAGTTTTAAATCCCTTGCAGATTGAAATCTGGGACATAAACTGTTGAGTTAGATCCACATTCTTGGATAAAGGCATTTTTAAAGCCTAAATCTATACAGTAATCTATTAAAGAGTCATAATGACTAGGGTTAAGAGGTTTATTAATTTCATCATATTCTGCTGCTTTAAACATAGGTGTATACTGATTCATTAGGCTTAAGTATACTGAATCTCCAAAGGTTTTATATATGTAATCTACTATTTTTTTTGAATCGAATAAAAGTCCAGGGAGCATTAGATGTCTTATAATAACACCTCTAATTAAAATTTCTTCATCATTAAATATTGGAATACCTACTTGATCCACCATTTCCTCAATAACCTTTGACGCTATGGTGAAATAGTTAGGAGCAGAAGAATACTTTATTGCATATTTATCATTAAAATACTTTAAATCAGGAATATATACGTCTATGTATCCTTTAAGAGCTTTAATGCTCTCTACGTTTTCATAGCCATTGGAATTATAAACTACAGGGATATTAAGTCCATTTTCTTTAGCTTTATCCAAAGCAATTATTATTTGAGGTATATAGTGAGTAGGGTTAACTAAGTTTATATTATGGTATCCTTTAGCTTGTTGCTCTAAAAATATTTCACTTAATCTTTCTATAGAAACATCCTTACCTATGTCAGACTGACTAATATCATGATTTTGGCAAAATACACATCTAAGGTTACAATTTGAAAAGAAAACTGTACCAGAACCATTAGTGCCAGACACACAGGGCTCTTCCCACATATGACCATAGGCCTTAGCAACTTTTACTTTAGCTCCACTTTTACAAAAGCCTACCTTTGCAGAGTTTCGATTTATACCGCAATTACGAGGGCATATATTACAATTATTGAGAGCAGTCAAATCTTTCATAATTAATTATCTCCTTACATAGTAAACATAGCAAATACTATATTTATATTTGAAAGTAAATAAACACTACTAACATAGTAGTGTTAATCTTATATAACATCAGTATAATTAAAGAGAAGCAAAAAGTGAAGTAGCCTATATAAGTTTTAATTATTTTTTTACCTTATTCATTTTAAAGTAGAACCCAATGCATTGAGCTATAAATACTAAGCTAACTATTCCGAAACCGGGATATAAGAAAGTTATAAGCTGTTTAAAGCCTATTTGAGATATAGGAAGGGCTATTAAAAGAATGAGTATAACACCTCTCTTATAAGGGATGTTGTATTTATTTTCAAGGGTCTTACCAACACTATATATATCTGAAACTTCTGTAGAAAACATCTCACACCAAATAATACATAAAAGAAGAATTTGCATTAAAGAGATAAACTTACTAGCTACAAAGAGTAGTGGAATTTCATATTTAAAGATTTCAGGTATATTTGCCATTAACATTGAATTAATTAAGAAAGCAAGTAGAGTAAGGACAAGAGCCCCAATGGTTAATCCAGAAATAATAAGGCGTTTATTTTTGATTTCTTTACTAATGGGAACAAGAACTCCACTACAGGATAACATGTTAAATCCTGCATAGAGAAGTGATGATATAATCCACTGTTTATCTATAATAAGGTTTTTGTATACTGGTACTTGTTTCATATAGTCCATAGATATAGTATCCTTTGAAAAGAGAAGATAAAGGACAAATATAGTAATAATTATAGTAGTAAGGCTAGGTACTATTATGGAATTAATAGCTATTAGGCCCTTAGTGTCATTTAATAAGGTAATAAGTGCAATTCCAGCCATTACAAACACTCCAACAAGTCTTGGAATTCCAAAGTGTTGATAAAGTAAAGCACCACTACCTGCAAGAATTATAGCAGCTCCTGAGATTAAAAAGAAGCTAGTAAGATAATCTGTTATTTTTCCAAAGAAACCAGGGCTTACAAGGGTTATAAAATCAGTATAAGAATTTAAGTCATATTTTAAACTTATAGACACTATAATGGAACTTATTATTATGTAAAATACTGCACAGAGTAGAAGTCCATAAAAACTTGAAAACCCATAGGTAGAAAAAAATTGAGTTATTTCTTGACCAGAAGCAAGGCCTGCTCCTACAATGGTGCCAATAAAAACAGTGGCAGCTTGAAAAATTAATTTAAGATTCTTCAAAGTTATCCCCCCAAATTATGATAGCTTGTATATTTATATTGAAGTCCACACAAGAATATGTGGAAAACTATTAATATGTGGAAAACTTTTTAAAGTATTGTTAGTAAATTTTCATTTAGGTATCTGAAAATAAATAATAAGTCAAAGATGAGAAGTATAACACAAAATAGACAAGCATTCTGAGTTGTTTATTTTTTGAAGATGTCTTAGTGGATTTTGAAAGATAAAAGAGTTAAACTATAATTGAATATAGAAGATTACTATATGGATATATTTAAAATAGATAACAGAAGAATAGGATAGGAAGATTAGAAATGAGAAAAGATTTTAATGGAAAGAGATATCATAATTTAAATTATTTTTTAAGAAAAAAGTTTAATGGACAAAAAACTTTTAAAATATCATTAGATGGTGGATTTACATGTCCTAATAGAGATGGAAAATTATCAAAAGGTGGGTGTATATTCTGCTCTGAGAGTGGCTCAGGAGATTTTGCTGGAGATAGGTTATCATCTATAACTGAGCAGTTTGTTGATATAAAGGAAATGATGAATAAAAAGTGGAAAGATGGTAAGTATATAGCTTATTTTCAGGCTTATACAAATACCTATGCGCCTGTAGAAGTATTAAAGAAAAAATATGATGAAGCATTAACACAAGAGGATGTGGTTGGACTTGCCATTGCTACAAGACCAGATTGTTTAGAAGAAGATGTGTTAGAATTATTAGAAGACTATTCAAAAAGGGTATATACTTGGGTAGAACTTGGACTTCAAACTAGCAATGATACTACAGCTACCCTTATAAATAGAGGCTATAAGTTAGAAATATTTAAAAAAGCAGTGGAGGAACTACATAAAAGGAAAATAGATGTGGTGGCACATATAATCTTTGGACTTCCAGGAGAAAGTAAAGAGGATATGTTAAAAACCGTTAAGTATATTTCTAAGCTTCCCATAAAAGGAGTTAAGATTCACCTTCTTCATGTAATGAAAAATACAAGGCTAGAAAAGCTGTTAGATGAAGGCAAGATTACATTACTAGAAATGGATGAATATATTGAACTTGTAACTAAGGCTATAACAATGTTACCACAGGATATAGTAATTCATAGACTTACAGGAGATGCTCCAAGAAATTTATTAGTAGGTCCTATGTGGAGTTTGAAAAAGTGGGAAGTCTTAAACGCCATAGATAATAAGTTAGTCACTGAAGACCTATATCAAGGAAAATATTATAAAGAAGATTGATTTAATTAAATGTATAATCAGGGGGGAATAGTACATGAATATTGATGTAGTTATATCTGCACAACATATTAAGCCAGAAAAATTTAAAGATAGGATAGTGGTTGTTATTGATGTCTTAAGAGCAACTTCAGTAATGGTTACAGCATTAAATAATGGTTGTGATAAAATAATTCCTGTAAAAGAGATAGAAGAAGCTATAGATATTGCAAGTAAAGATAAAAATAAATATCTTTTAGGAGGAGAAAGAGGGGGAATAAAAATAGATAAATTTGATTTCTCCAATTCACCTTTAGACTACATTGAGGATATAGTAAAAGGTAAGAGTCTTATAATGACTACCACAAATGGGACTAGAGCTATTAAAAATAGTGAGGAAGCAGAGAAGATATTTATAGGTGCTTTAATAAATGGAAGAGTAGTAGCAGAAAAATTAGCTAAGTTAAATAAGGATGTAACCTTTGTAAATGCAGGAACCGATGGAGAGTTCTCTATGGATGACTTTATAACAAGTGGGTATATAATCAACTGTTTAAGAGATATAATGAAAAACCATTGCACCTTAACAGATATAGCAAAAACTTCAGAATATGTATATATAAATAATCCTAGTATAATAAGTTTTGTAAAAGATGCACTTCATTATAAAAGGATGAAGGATCTCAGGTATAATGAAGATTTAAGATATTGCCTTTCAAAGGATTTAATAAATATAGTTCCAGAATACAAGGATGGAGAAATAAAGATATATTAATGAACAGATTTCTAAGCTTCAGAGGGAGTTTTACTCCTACTGAGGCTTAGAAATCTATTTTAAGAACTGCTGCTTTTAGTAGTTCTTTTTCTTTTAGCTAAAGTTAAAAATATAACTTCATATACTACAGTATATAAGGTAAAGAGAGCTATGAAAATAATTTGCTCAATACCATTCATTTTAGAGGTAGCAAACAATATTATTATAGGGAAACAAAAAACAATCTGAACAAATCTTAGAATGGATAAGCCTTTCATAACATCACCTTTTACCAAATATTACTATATTATTATTGTTACACTTTTAGAACTAACATTCAATAAAAACTGTACAACAAATTTATATCTCATTATCCTTATAATTTAAGAAAATCAAAGAATAAAATTACAATATGTAAAAATAAGTGAAATCATAAGTGATATGCATAAGTATACCTAGTAGTAAATAACTAAAATTTTATTGAATTTATATAAAATAATGTACTCATGTAAGGATAAAATGAATAAAATATATAAAGGGGGAATATTTATGGAATTCTTTAGTTATATTACAGAGAATGCATTGATACTAATACCAGTGCTATATATAATTGGTATGATTTTAAAAGGAATAGAGAAGATAAATGATAAATATATACCAGTAATTTTGCTTCCTGTAGGCATACTGTTATCTATGGGAGTTATGCACAGTTTTAGTGCTGATGCAATAATTCAGGGTGTTTTAGTTACTGGGGCTAGTGTATATGCTAACCAACTAGTAAAACAAAGTCAAAAGAAAGAGTAAAGAAGATTTAAATATAAGAGCTATATAATTTATAAATCAAATAAGATTATAAATTATATAGCTCTTTATAAATAATTAAACCACTTGGAAGATATAAAATTTTAAGTAGTATGATTCATCACTATTCCAAAGAATTGGATGATCAGGAGCTTGAGTTCTAAATTCTACTTGTCTTAGGGTAACCCTTGCATCTTTAGCTGCACTGGCAATGGTATCTCTAAACAGTTCAGGATTCATAAAGTGAGAACATGAACATGTTATAAAATAACCACCTTTATTAACTAATTTCATTCCTCGAAGGTTTATTTCTTTATATCCTCTTGTAGCACTTTTTATAGTAGAACGAGATTTGGTAAAGGCTGGTGGGTCAAGGATAACCACATCATATTTTCTGCCTTCATCAGACCACTCACGAAGTACATCAAAGGCGTTGTGACATTCAAATTTAACTACATCTTGTAGATTATTAAGCTCTGCATTACGTCTACAGAATTCTACTGCATGCTCTGATATATCTACTCCTAATACTGATTTAGCACCAGCAACACCAGCATTTAATGCGAAGGAACCAGTGTGAGTAAAGCAGTCTAGCACAGTGGCATCTTTGCAAAGCTTATGTATAGCAGCTCTATTTTCCTTTTGATCTAAGAAAAATCCTGTCTTTTGCCCATTTTCAACATCAACATAGTACTTAACGCCATTTTCAACTATCTGAATCATAGTATCAAAGGGTTCGGTTAAAAAGCCTTTAATCTGTTCCATGCCTTCAAGGATTCTAACCTTAGCGTCACTTCTCTCATAAATACCTTTAGCACCATATTCTTCTACTAGAATTTTTACAATGATATCTTTATATTTATCAATGCCTAGAGCTAGAGATTGAATAACGTAGTAATCTTCTAATTTATCAATTATAAGTCCAGGTACAAAATCAGCTTCTCCAAACAAAAACCTACAGCTAGAAGTATCTATTATCTTTTTTCTGTATTCCCATGCAGCTCTAAGTCTTTTTCTAAAAAATTCTTCATCAATTTCTTCATTGATATCTCTAGTCATAATTCTTATAGTAATTTTAGAAACATCATTAATATAACCTTTTCCGATGAATTCCTCTCTGCAATTATATACTTCTACAATGTCTCCATTTTCATATTCACCATCATATTCTTCTATATCAGTAGAGTAAACCCAAAGGTGACCATTCTCCACACTTTTTCCTTTTCCCTTTAGTAGATAGAATTTACAAGCCATTTACATCCTCCTATTATCAAAACAATAAATTATTAATAATAATTTATATTGTCAAATTTAAAATTGTTCTATATAAAAATTAAATTTCCTAAACTTTATTTAGACCTCTTATAGTATAAATTTATAGAGAGGATTTTGCAAATAAATTATTTAATTTTTACCATAGAAAAATCTTTGGCAGTAAAGTATAATATTCTTGGTTTGAATTTTTTTAACGCATACCATTTAATGGTGATAGTCAGAAGGATATAGGAGGAAAATGTATGAGTATACTTACAGTTAAAAATATAAGTCATGGTTTTGGGGATAGAGCAATATTTGAAGATGTATCCTTTAGATTATTAAAAGGGGAACATGTAGGTTTAATTGGAGCTAATGGTGAGGGTAAATCTACTTTTATGAATATAATAACTAGTAAACTTATGCCTGATGAAGGCCAAGTAATTTGGTCTAATAATGTGAGGGTAGGATATATGGATCAACATGCAGCTTTAGAACAAGGATTAACTATAAGAGATGTACTAAGAGATGCATTTAAATACCTATTTGATTTAGAGACTGAAATGAATGAACTTTATGGGAAAATGGGTGAAATGGACGAAGAACAAATGAATAAGGCATTAGAAAGAACTGCTATTATTCAAGATATGCTAGATAATAACGGGTTTTATGTTATAGATGCAAAGGTTGAAGAAGTTGCTAAGGGATTAGGACTTTTAGATGTAGGGCTAGATAAAGATGTAACGGCTTTAAGTGGAGGCCAAAGAACTAAGGTTTTACTTGCAAAGCTTCTACTTGAAACTCCAGACATATTACTTCTAGACGAGCCTACAAACTATTTAGATGAAGCACATATAGAGTGGCTGAAGAGATATCTACAAAGCTATGAAAATGCATTTATTCTAATATCTCATGATATTCCTTTCTTAAATTCTGTAATTAATCTTATATACCATGTGGAAGATAGAAAGTTAAGTAGATATGTAGGAGACTATGAAGAGTTTAAGAGAATATATGAAGCAAAAAAAGAACAGCTTGAAAGAGCATATGAAAGGCAACAAGCTGAAATTGCAAAACTTGAAGATTTTGTTGCAAGAAATAAAGCCAATGTTGCTACATCTAACATGGCTAAATCAAGGCAGAAGAAGTTGGATAAAATAGATAGAATAGAGCTTTCTAAGGAAAAGCCAAAGCCAACATTTAACTTCAAAACAGGAAGAGCATCAGGTAAGGTTATTTTTGAAACTAAGGACTTGGTTATAGGATATGATAGTCCATTAACAAAGCCTCTTAATATTTCTATGGAAAGAGGACAAAAGATTGCCCTTGTAGGAGCCAATGGACTTGGAAAAACAACTCTACTTAAGAGCCTTATGGGAGACATAAAACCTATAAGTGGAGAAGTTACCCTAGGTGACTATCAACAAATAGGATACTTTGAGCAAGAAGGTGCATCAGGAAATAAAAATACTTGTATAGAAGAATACTGGAAGGAATTCCCTAGCTGCACTCAATACGAAGTCCGTGCCGCCTTAGCTAAGTGTGGCTTAACTACTAAGCATATAGAAAGTATGGTTATGGTACTATCAGGAGGAGAAGCTGCCAAGGTAAGACTTGCAAAACTTATAAATAGGGAAACAAATATACTAATCCTTGACGAGCCTACCAATCACTTAGATGTAGAAGCAAAGGATGAATTAAAGAGAGCATTACAAGAATATAAAGGAACTATATTACTAGTTTGCCATGAACCAGAGTTTTATAAAGATGTAGTAACAGATATATGGAACTGTGAGGATTGGACGACGAAGATTGTATAATGCATATTTAAAGTTATGTTGTTAGGTGAGGTGTTATTTTACACCTCATTTTTTAAATTTTAAAATATTGAATAAGTAAAATTGGTGGACCCAAAAAGGAAAAATGTAGAATATAATATAAGTACATCAAAAGTAATAATGCTATTATAAGTGCATCAAAGGTGATGATGCTATTATGAGTGCATCAAAAGGGATGATGCTATTGTAAATGCATCATCATTGAAAAAGTATCTAATAAATGTTAAAATTAAAGAAATATTTAAGAAATTATGAGGTAATAAGCATGTACTTTGCAATTATAGGTGATATAGTTGAGTCAAAAAAGATATTAAATAGAAATGAAGCTCAGGAAAAATTAAATCATATATTAAAAGATATAAATATTGAATATGAAAGAAACATTGCTGCAAAATTTATTATTACATTAGGAGATGAATTTCAAGGTTTATTAAGTAATCCTATTCATTTATTTGATATTATTGATAAAATTAAGTTTAAAATGTATCCTATAAAAATTAGATTTGGAGTTGGGATTGGTAATATTTATACTAATATAAATAAAGAGATGGCATTAGGGGCTGACGGTCCAGCATATCATTATGCTAGAAAAATGATAGAGGAGATTAAAATATTAAATAAAACAAACAGTAAATCACAATATAATACAGATATAGGGGTTAGTTCGATTTATAAAACTGATATAGTTAGTTTAATTAATAATAATTTATGCTTATGTTACTTTATAGAAGAGAAGTGGACAGATAAGCAAAGAGAGCTTATTGAAAAAATAATGTTTTCAAATAAAACTCAAAGGGAAATTGCTAATGAATTAAATTTAGTTCAATCAAGCGTACAAAGGAGATTAAAGAGCTCAGGATATTATAATTATATTTATGTAAAACATAGTTTGAATAGAGTTTTGATGGAAGTGTGGGGAGAATATAAATATGCAGATTAAATTTATTGTACTGTGCTTGATAGCACATGTGGTTGGGGATTATTATTTGCAAGATGATGAAATGTCAGAGCTAAAGAAGGAAAAAATAGGTGGCGTATTTAAGCATTCAGTATTCTATAGCATTCCATTTATTTTAATTTTACTTTTGTTTAAGAAAAGTTATAAGATAACAGGATTAATACTATTATTATGCTTAGCTCATTTATTGATCGATGTAGTAAAATATTATTTATATAAGGGATATTTAAAAATATTTCATACTGCATGTAAAAAGAATAAAGTAAAGAAGTATATTAAATCATGGATGGTATATATATTTGATCAAGTTGTACATATAATTTTACTTATAGCCGTAATAGTTTGTTTTAGGGAGAATTTATATCATCCAATAGATACATTGTATATTGGATATAATATATTGGGTATCGATGGATTAACGGTTTTAAAATGGGCATTGATGGTGTTATGTATGCATAAGCCGGCAAATATAACTTTTAAAATAATATTTTCAGGATGTAAGCCTAAGGGAAACTTAGTTACTAGTAATAATTCGGTAGTTAACAATAGTATCAATAGCAGCGTTGCTAACAATGGTAGTAATAATGGCGCAGTTATAGGTTTTTTAGAACGTATAATAATTGCTATGTTTTTATATAGTAATCAATACTCGGCTATAGGATTCATTTTAACAGCAAAGTCAATTGCTAGATATAATAAGATTTCTGAGGATGCAGAATTTGGTGAGTATTATTTAATTGGAACATTATTTAGTACTTTATTTGTTATAGTTATTTATAACTTTATTTTTTAATCGGTTAATAAGATATTTTAATATATTAACTTGAGTTATTCACTAAAATTATTTATATAAGGACAACTACTGCATAGTTTAAATGGTATATATCTACAGCCAGTAACAATCTTAGCCGCTATAGATTATTAAATTTAATTTTCTTGTTTAATTCACATATTTTTCTATTAAACTATTCATATGAGTCTCTCCATTGTTAAGTGTTTTTCTGCAAGTTAACCATAACAAAGGAGGGACTCCTTTTCTATATTTTCATCATTTTTTAGGTGAAAAGCAAAATGTTAATAAATATAGGTATCAAGCTATGCATGGTTTTTATTTTTCTATGAATAATTCAGGTTAAAGCATATAGTTTTTGATAAAAGTATATTTTTTAAAAAAATAAGAATGTGAGAAGAAAAGAATGATGTTAGAATAAGTAAAAGCATATTTACAATATAAAATTATGAGAATATGATAAAATAGAATTTAACATAAGGCATCTTCGAAAAATAAATAAGTCAGAATGTTCGTCTATTTTGTGTTATACTGCGTCAACAGAACCCTTAGATAGTGCTACTATCTGCGGAACCTGTTTCCTTGTCTAACTCAAAATATACTTCCCATCTTTGACTTATTATTTATTTTCAGATACCTTAAATATATAATAAAAACTTTGAGGTGAAAAATGAAAATAAGAGTACCAAAATATCTTAATAAATTCAAATGTATAGCAGACAAGTGTGAGGATACATGTTGTGCTGGTTGGGAAATTGTTATTGATAAAGAAACTTATGATTACTATGAAAATCTTAGTGGTAGCTTTGGAGAAAGACTAAGAAGTGAGATAGTCAATGATGGAGAAGACAATATATTTGTATTGAAAAAAGGAAATTGTGCCTTTCTAAATGAAAACAAATTATGTTATATATATAATGAACTTGGAGAAGATGGTCTTTGCTATACTTGCAAGAAGTATCCTAGGTATATGGAGGAGTTCGGGAACTTACGAGAAATAGGTATATCACTTTCCTGTCCAGAGGCAGCAAGGATAATACTAGGTGATTCTAATAAGGTTGAATTTGAGTTAAGTGAAAATGATGAGTTTATAACTTCCTATAACGATATTGATGCCATGCTATTTATCGACCTTATGCAGTGCAGAAGTATAATTTTTAATATACTTCAGAATCGTAGTATTGATTTAAATATAAGAGCTGCTATAATTCTTGACTTTGCAAAGGAAGTTCAGGATAAGATAGATGAGGACGATCTAACTAGTTTAAAGACCATTAAAGAAAGATATATGGATAAAAACTTTATAAACAAGACTAGTGATGATCTTAATAAAACTATTAGAGATAAAGAACAATGGTATACTGATATAGAAGAGTATTTTTATGTATTTAAAGGCTTAAAGCATATAAATAACAATGATCCCTTAGGCTTAGATAAGGTGTTATCTTATATTAAGAGTAGTGCTGAGAATAAAGATATTTATCTAGATAAATATAAGGAATTTAACAATTTTTATAAAGATAATATGTATAAGTTTGAAAATATATTAGTTTATTTTGTGTTTAGATACTTTATGAAGGCTGTCTTTGATTATGATGTGGCTGCTAAAGTGAAGACTGCCGTGGTGAGTTATTTAATGATTAAACAGTTATGTGTAGTAAGGTGGATAGAAAGTGGAGAGCTTAGTGATGAGGATATGGTAGATATAAGTCATACATATTCTAAAGACATTGAACATTTAGAGGAGAATATAGACACCTTGGCAGAGATTTTTAAAAGAAATCCTGTATTTAAAGAAGATAGAATTATAAATATACTAATAAACTAAAAATAAGGTATTAGATAATTAAGTAATATTTAGACTACTTCGATTTTGAAATATTAGATTACAAATGAAAAAATTAAACTTATAGTTGGAGAAGGAGAGATATGGAACATTATAAAATTTTAGGTGTTGATAAAAATACATCTATGGAAGAGATAACAAAGGCTTATGAAGATAGGATAAATAAATTTAAAGAAGAGATAGAAGATGAAAAAAGAGCAAAATCCTTTATAAAAGTATTTGATGAAGCTTATGAAAAAATAAAGGAAGAGAGAGAAAAAAATAAAAGTCAGCAAACTGTGATTATAGATAATCAAGTGAAAGATTTAAATAATAATTTTCATAAAAATGATAGTAATAGCTATGAAAGTTTTAATGAATATGAACAAGAATCTACAGTTAGTAAAGAAAAGGAGAGATCATCTTCAAAGAGTACATCAATAAGAAAACAAAAAAAATCTAAAAAGAAGTCTACAGAAGATAGAGACAATATTAAATCTGAAAAACAAAGTAAAAGGGATAGTAGTAGAAAAGTAGGAAGTAATAAAAAGAGTAGTGAATCTTCCCTTACTCAATTGTCACTTAAGATATTGCTCATGCCTGTGGTAGTTATATTATCCATAATAATATTTCTATGTAAAATATTAAATATAATATCTTGGATTGCATCTAAGATTATAATAATAGCAGCTATAGCTATATCTGCTATCCATGGATATCAAATTTATATTGGACATGCTATTAAATATAAGATATTTGTATTATGTGCTGTGGGCTTTGTAGTTTCTTTATTTTTACCAAGTATCCTAAAAATTCTTGTATCTACGTTAAGTAAAGTAAATAACAAATTAAAAAAGTTTGTTTTTTAATGTTAAGTGGTAGAAATATAATTGTTAGTATTTTATATTTTTATAATTAAAAAATATAATTTTTATTATATTTTTAAGAAGTTAACTTGAAAAACTTTACTTTACTGAAACTGACCGAACCTTCTGTTGCAATAGTATTTTATTATTGATATAATGAATCAAGTAAAGTTTATTATAAACTTTTTTGATTGTTATAATTGTGGGTTAATTTTATTTTAAAGTAAAGAAAACTAATTCATTCATATCTTGAATATTTTTAAAATAGGAGAGATTGTATATGAAAGAATTTAGTATTAACACAAAGGTCTATTTTGGACAAGGCTCTTTAGAAAAACTAAATGAAATCAAGAATAAAAGAGTGCTAATTGTATGTGATAAATTCATGGAAACATCAGGTATGGCTGAGAAAGTAAAGCAAAAGCTTGTTGATTGTCAAGTAGCTGTATTTAGTGATATTGTACCTGATCCATCTGTAGAAGTTATTGCTGAAGGCATTCAGAAATTACAAAATTGTGATGCTCAGGTTATGATAGCTCTTGGTGGAGGTTCATCAATTGATGGAGCTAAAGCTATGAGAGAATATGCAAAAAAAATTACTGGTGGAGCTTCTTCTATAGAAGAATTCTATGCTATACCTACTACAAGTGGTACAGGGTCTGAAGTAACTGAATATGCAGTAATAACTAATAAACAAGAAGGGTTAAAGTATGCTCTTGCAGATAAATCTCTTCTTCCAACAGTTGCAATTCTTGATCCGGAACTAGTAAAATCTGTACCTAAGGCTATAACTGCTGATACAGGAATGGATGTTATTACACATGCTTTAGAGGCTTATGTTTCAAAGAATGCTACTGATTTTTCAGATGCTCTTGCAGAGAAAGCACTTACTTTAGCTTTTAGATTTTTACCACTAGCTTATGCTGATGGAAATGATGTAGTGGCAAGAGAAAAGCTGCACAATGCATCATGTCTTGCTGGAATGGCTTTTAATGCTGCTGGCTTAGGAATTACTCATAGTTTAGCTCATGCTGTAGGTGGGAAATTACATATTTCTCATGGAAGAAGTAATGCAATGATACTTCCTTATGTAATAGAATATAATGCCAATTTAAATAAGGGTGCTTTCAATGTAGAATATGACATAGCATCTAAAAAGTATCAAAGAGTTGCCAAATTATTGAAGTTGCATGCACCAAATGTAAATATTGGTGTTAATAATTTAATTAAAAGTATTGTAGAACTTCAAAAGACTTTGATGATTCCAACAACATTAAAGGAACAAGGTGCTGATATGGAACTAGCTGAAGCATCAAAAGAAGAAATCATTAAAGCAGCTCTTAATGACATATGTACAACAGCAAATCCTAAAGAAGTAACAGGAGAAGATTTATCAAAAATTTTAGAAAAAGTTTTTGGATAAAATTTTGTATTTTATACCACTCATTAATGGGTGGTTTTTTTATTGGTTCTGCTAAACTCCTTAAATTTAGGATGGAATGTTATACATTTAGCTTGATGTAATAAATTTCCTCTTTACAGTTTGACTATAATATGTAATATTGTTTATACGAATAATATATTTTTTCTTTAATTTCACATGGTAAAATATTCATTTTAAGGTTAAATATTATTCTTCAATTATTTTTGAATATTATCAAACTCTGTTTATTCAAAATCACATAATTAAGTATTTATAATTCTCATCATAATCATAATAATATCCATTTATTTATACAAAAAGTTTGATATAACAATTAGCTAAAATTTCATTAGGATTTTTATTATATATAAGTTTATGATAAACATTTTGAAAATTGCAAAGAGTTCGTGGCTCTTAGAATAAATTTAAAATGTTTATAAATATTACAAAGGTGAAGTTGTTTTTTAATGCTTATAAGGACTCCTCATTATATTCTTTACATTTAGTGGGGGAAATTCTTTTTAATAAAGTTTTGAAATCTTTGGAATAAAATGATTTAGATTTTAAAAACGGCTAAAAATATTATAAAAGAGGTGAACTTAGTATGGGAGAAGAATTATATTCCATAGGAAAAGTGGAAGAGATATGTAAAATAACAAAAAAAGCACTGAGATATTATGATAAAATGGGTATATTATCACCTGATAAAGTAGCTGATGAAAGTGGCTATAGATATTACAGCAAGAAAAACTTACTATCTGTACCAGTAATAAAATATTATAAGCAAAGTGGATTTAAGCTAGAAGAAATGAGAGCTTTTTTACAAGGAACAACTTATGATTTTTTTGATAAAAGTTTTAGAACAAAAATTGATGAATTAAGAGAACTTGAAAAGGAAATAAATTTAAAGATAAGATCTGTAAGAGATTGGCATACACTTATAGTTGAGGCACAGATGGTAATTGAAAATAATGTTTGCGATGTCTCTATAAAATATATTGATGAGCGCAATTTAATATTCTTAAATCAAAATTTTAATTATGATTATATGGAGTGTATAATTAACATAGAGTTTAACAATTATATTGATAGTATAAATAATGCAATAACAGGTCCTGTAATTATATGTTTTCCATCTTTTGAGGATAAGATTAATGGGAAATGTAGTAAGATGAAAATAATGCAAGAGACTATTTTAAAGTGTAAGGACGAAGAAAGTATTGAATTTGGTGGATGGTTAGCAGCTTCTTGCTATCATATAGGTACTCATGAAACAATTAATGAAACATATAAAAAAATAAAAGAATGGGCTAAGGAACATGATTACATATGTTCTGAAGAATCTTATGAAAGATATGTAACAGATTATTGGACAACTAAAAACACTGACAAGTTTGTAACGGAAATTTTGATTAAAATTAGAAGAAAGAGATAGATTCATTAAACTGAAAATACTGAAAACGTTGACCGTAGGGTAAGGGATAAAATGTCGATAAAACTCGGTTTGTAAAAAAATACAAATATATCTTTTGAAAAAAATACATATATTTCTTTTATAAAATAAAATTTCTACTCCATGATATTGACGGAAACTAGTATTTAGCACTTAAAACAACTGGCACAACTAACTTATAATTATTTATTAAGTTAGTTGTGTTAATTTTTTTTGAATTTTGATGACAAATACATGTTGACTTTACCCCATAGGGAAAGGCATATAATTTAATTGTTAATAAAATAACCACAAGATATCAAATGAAAAGTTATTCAATAGTTTTAAAATGAAATATCCCAAATTATAACAATCACAAAACGTACTCATTGTAAATTTTTATTTAGTAATATAAATTTACAAGTTATTATCAAACTAAGTGGAGGGGATTTATTTTATGGAGGAAGTTTCGAAAACGGTAAGTTTAGAAGCCATTACTGCAAAAAACAAATTATCATCTGATTTCCTTAAAAAAGGTATTTCAATTGCTCTTTTTTCAGGTCTTATGTATGGATTTTATTCAGCATTTTTAACCTTGGGAATGACTAAAGGAGTATGGGGTGACTGGTATGGTGCTAATACAGCAGGTTTATCAGCAGTAGTTATTACATATGTGCTTGGTGCCCTTGGTAGTGCCGTAAACGATACATGTAGTGCTGTTTGGGCAGTGATTTATGCAACTGTTAAAGGTAAACTTGGAGATTTCTTCAGATGTCTTAAAACCAAACCAGGTGCTGTAATGATATTGGCAGCTCTTATCGGAGGACCAATTTCAAGTACAGCTTTTGTTGTGGCTTTACAAATGGCGGGTTCAATTGTTATTCCAATTACAGCTCTTTGTCCAGCTATCGGTGCTATTTTAGGAAGAATATTATTCAAACAAAAACTAGACAAACGTATGATGCTTGGTATTGCCATCTGTGTTGTATCTAGCTTTATGATTGGAAGTACTAGTATTGGTGGAGATGCTCCAGCTGGAATGTTCCTTGGAATTTGTATTGCATTTATTGCAGCTCTTGGATGGGGATTTGAAGGTTGCGTAGCTGGATATGGTACATCTATGATTGACTCAGAGATTGGTATTACAATTCGTCAAGCTACATCTGGGCTTTCAAACTTAATAATATTAGTACCTTTATTTGGAATGATATTTGGAGATGGGATTAAATTTTCAACTAATTTAGTTAGTCAAGCATTTACAAGTGGTCCTGCAATGATATGGTTTGCACTAAGTGGTCTTTGTGCTTTTGTTTCATACATGAGTTGGTATAACGGTAATAGTATGTGTGGTGCTGCTCTTGGTATGGCTTGTAATGGTACATATTCCTTCTGGGGTCCATTCTGCTGTTGGATAATTCTTGGAGTGATAGGCGGTATGGACGGATGGGCATTACCTCCAATCGTATGGATTTCTGCGGTATTAATGATGTTCGGTATCCTTGTAATAGCTATGAATCCAATGGATTTGTTTAAAAAGAAGGAGGTATAAGATAATGAAGCCGCTTAATTATGCAATATTAAAATATTTTACAAAAATTAATGAAGCTTGCGCTGATGATGTTATAAATGCTCTAAAAGTAGAGTATGGCAACTTTAAAGCTTTGAAAAAGAAAGCTGTAATTACGGCGTTAATGACAGCGGAGGCAAATGGTCTCATTGAAGAAACAAGATTTGAATTAGATAAAAATGATGAGTTGAGAGTTTATTATAGAGCCCACGAAGATGGTGCTGCTACAATCAACAAATATATAAAAGACTAAAAAAATTTTTTGAATTAATTAATTAAAAGGCTCATTGCTATAATTTATGTTTCATAGGGATGAGCCATAATTATTTATTAATATACAAAAGATATGGTTAATTGAAAGGAGTTTTATTTTATGAAGGAAGTTTCAAAAGCAGTAAGCCCACAAGCTATGGCTGCAAAGAAGAAATTATCAAGTGATTTCTTCAAAAAGGGTATATCTCTAGCTTTATTTTCAGGACTTACCTATGGGTTATATACAGCATTTCTGACTATGGGTATGACAAAAGGAGTATGGGGTGACTGGTATGGCATTAATTCAGCAGGTTTATCAGCATTTGTTATAGCATACTTACTTGCTGCACTTGGTAATGCAATAAATGATACATGTAGTGCAGTTTGGGCGATTTCATTTGCATTAGTAAAAGGTAAATTTAAAGACTTTGTAAGATGCATTAACACTACTCCGGGACGAATTATGATATTAGCAGCTCTTATTGGAGGACCTATAGCTGGTACTGCTTATGTTATAGCTCTTCAAATGGCTGGACCAATAGTTGTTCCAATATCAGCTCTTTGCCCTGCTATTGCTGCTATATTAGGTAAAATTTTATATAAGCAGGAATTAAATAAACGTATGGCATTAGGTATTGCAGTATGTGTATTTGCTAGTTTCTTAATTGGTAGTACAGGCTTTAGCGGTGGAGCTTCAGCAAGTACTTTAATTGGTATTTTAATAGCTATTATTGCAGCTCTTGCATGGGGATTTGAAGGTTGTGTAGCTGGATATGGTACATCAATGATCGATCCTGAAATTGGTATTTGTATTCGTCAAGTTACATCAGGTATAGCAAATTTATTCATCTTAGTTCCTGTTTTTGGAATTATGGCTGGTGGAATGAACATTTCTGTTGACCTTGCTATACAAGCATTTACAAGTGGTCCTGCAATGATTTGGTTTGCATTAAGTGGTCTTTTATCATTTATCACATTTATGACATGGTATGCTGGAAACAGTATGTGTGGAGCAGGGCTTGGAACTGCATGTAACGGTACATATTCATTCTTTGGACCATTATTCTGCTTATTGTTATTAGGAGTATATGGTGGAATGGATGGATGGTCATTACCTTCAGTTGCTTGGATTGGAGCTGTAATAATGATGTTTGGTATCCTTACAATATCTATGAATCCACTTGATTTATTAAGAGGAAAAAAAGAGGGGGATAAAATAGATGAAGCCGCTTAATTATGCAATATTAAAATATTTCACTAAAGTAGAAGAAGCTTGCGCAGATGACGTTATAGAAGCGTTAAAGGGACAATATGGAAGTTTTAAAGCTTTAAAAAAGAACGCTGTAATTACTGCGTTAATGACAGCAGAAGCAAATGGTCTTATAGAGGAAACAAGATTTGAATTAGATAAAAACAACCAATTAAAGGTTTATTATCATGCCCATGAAGATGGTGCAGCAACAATTAACAAATACATAAGAGATTAATTTTTAACATTACCCATAGGGTAATGCTTATAAGGAAAAATCTCTTATGAATTTAGTAAAATAGTTATTCTTATTAAACATTAAGAAAAGACTTTACTCTTAACAGCATAATTTCTTGTAAAAATATTTAAGAATTTTAATGCAAGAAATATATTGACTTTCCCCCAAAGGGTAAGGGATATAATCAATATATAATAACAAATAAAAGATGCATGCAAACATAAATATAATATATAGAAGTTATGTAGTTAAGCTAAAGTATATTGAGCTAAAAATAGGAAGGAGGAATTAGTAATGAGATATTATGGAGATGAGGCTTTAGGCCTTGTAGAAACAATAGGATTGGTTCCTGCACTTGAGGCTGCAGACAAAATGCTTAAGGCAGCTAATGTTGAATTAATTTCATATGAAAATGTTGGTTCAACACTTGTAACTATTATGGTAAAAGGTGATGTTGGTGCAGTAAGATCTGCTGTAGAAGCAGGTGCTGAAGCAGCGGCAGCAATTGGTAAATTAACAGCACACAATGTTATGCCACGTCCTATTAAAGAAGTTGGAGATATCGTTTCAGTACACGATATCGACGCATAAAGCATAGAAAGGAAATGATTTACATATGTCAAGATATGAAGCTTTAGGATTAATCGAAACTTTTGGTCTGGTTTTTGCTTTAGAAGCAGCAGACGCTATGTGCAAAGCAGCAGATGTAGAACTAATAGGATATGAAAACGTTGCGTCAGGTTATATATCTGTTTTAGTTCGTGGTGATGTTGGTGCTTGTAAAACAGCAGTAGATGCTGGTGTTGCAGCAGTTGAAGGAATGGAAGGTGGAAGTCTTTATAGTTCAATAGTTATTCCAAGACCACACCAAGATCTAGAAAAAATAATAAAACGTTATGCAATTACAAATCTTGTAACAGAATAATAAATAGAAAAACTTTTTATAAGGAAAAGGAGAGAGAAAAATGAATATTATTGATAATGATTTACTCTCCATGCAGGAAGCGAGAATTCTTGTTGAAAATGCTCGTGAGGCACAAAGAAAATTAGCAGCTTTCCCACAAGAAAAACTTGATGAGATAGTTGAACGTATGACCGAAGAGATTGAAAAACATTTAAAAGAACTTGCAAAAATGTCTAATGAGGAAACTGAATATGGAAAGTGGGAAGATAAACATATTAAAAATCACTTTGTATGTAAGTATCTGAAAAACAGACTTAAAGGTATGAATTGTGTAGGTATCATTAGTGAAGATAAAATGAACAAGACAAAGGATATAGGAGTACCAATGGGTGTTATTATAGCCTTTTCTCCATCAATGAGTCCTGTTTCTACAACAATATATAAAGCCTTAATTGCAATTAAGTCAGGAAATGCAATTATATTTTCACCTCATCCAGGAGCTAAAAATACAATTTCTAAAACAATTGATATTTTAATTAGAGCTGGAGAAGGGGTAGGGCTTCCAGAAGGTGCACTTGCATATTTGCATACAGTGACTTCAAGTGGTTCATTAGAACTTATGAATCATAAAGATACTTCACTAATAATGAATACAGGAGTTCCACAAATGCTTGATGCAGCTTATAAGTCCGGCAAACCAGTAATTTATGGTGGCAATGGAAATGGTCCAGCATTTATAGAACGTACTGCTGATATTGAGCAAGCTGCTAAAGATATTATTGATAGTAAGAGCTTCGATTATGGAGTTGTATCTGCTGCTGAGCAATCAATTGTTGTGGATAGCTGTATAGTAGCTGAAGTAAAACAAGAACTTATTAAAAATGGTGGATACTTTATGACAGAAGAAGAAGCTGAAAAATTGGCATCAATCTTATATTACAAAGATGGAAGTTCTGACATGGATATGATCGGGAGATCGCCACAATTTTTAGCTAAAAAGGCAGGCTTCAGTGTTCCTGAAAATATAAGAGTTCTTATTTCTCAGCAAAAATTTGTATCTCAAAAAAATCCTTATTCAAGAGAAAAGCTTTGTCCTGTTTTAGCTTTTTATATAGAAGATGACTGGATGCATGCTTGTGAAAAGTGTATAGAATTATTACTTAGTGAGAGACATGGGCATACACTTATTATACATTCAAAGGATGAAGAGGTTATTCGTCAATTTGCATTAAAAAAACCTGTTGGAAGAGTACTTGTTAACACTCCAGGAACTTTTGGAAGTATGGGAGCAACCACAAACTTGTTTCCATCAATGACTCTAGGCAGTGGATCTGCAGGGCATGGAATGACTTCAGATAATGTATCACCTATGAACCTAATATATGTACGTAAAGTTGGATATGGGGTTCGTAAGGCAGATGAAATTGTTGGCATGATGGACAATAAAGAGGATTCCAACTATGAAGTTTTAAAAGATAAATTAAACGCAAATGAAATTGATAGTGTTAAGCTATTAGAGAGTATTTTGAAAAAAGTTTTAAATGACTTAAAATAATAGGTCATACAAAATGTATGAAATATATTAAAGAATGTGAGGGAATAAATTGGATATTCGTGAATTTTCAAATAAGTTTATGGAAGCAACTCAAAACATGTCTGATGAAGAACGTGCTAGTTTAATGAAGATGTTTTCTAGTGTTTCCAAAGAAATAACAAAGGATGAATCAACTACTAGCTGTGTTGTGTGTGACAATAATGGTCAAATTCCAGATGGAATAACAGAGCGTTTAGTTAAGTTAAAGGAAAAATACTTAACTCATGTACCAACAATCACTACTCACAAAGCAAGAGTTATTACTCAAATAGCAAAAGAAAACCCTGGTATACCTAAGGCAATTTTACGTGGTAAGTCTTTCAAGCGTTGCTGTGAAACTGCACCATTAGTAATTCAAGATAATGAACTTATCGTTGGTGCACCAAATGGACAACCACGTGCTGGATCTTTCTCTCCTGATATATCTTGGAGATGGATGAGAGACGAACTTGATACAATAGGAACTCGTGCTCAAGACCCATTCTACGTATCAGAAGAAGATAAGAAGATCATGCGTGAAGAATTATTCCCATTCTGGGAAGGTAAATCAATTGATGAATACTGTGAGAGTCAATACAGAGAAGCTGGAGTATGGGAACTTTCTGGAGAATCTTTCGTATCAGATTGTTCATACCACGCATTAAATGGAGGAGGAGACTCTAACCCAGGATACGACGTTATCTTAATGAAAAAAGGTATGCTTGACATAGTAAAGGAATGTAATGAGAAATTAGCTGACCTTAGCTATGAAAGACCAGAAGATATGGAAAAAATATACTTCTACAAATCTCTAATCGATACTGCAGAGGGTGTTATGATATACGCTAAACGTATGTCAGATTATGCTGCAGAATTAGCTGCAAAAGAAACTAATCCTACTCGTAAAGCTGAGTTATTAAAAATTTCAGAAGTAAATGCTAGAGTTCCAGCTCATAAGCCAAGCACTTACTGGGAAGCAATTCAATCAGTTTGGACTATAGAATCATTACTTGTAGTTGAAGAAAACCAAACAGGTATGTCTATAGGACGTGTTGACCAATATATGTACCCATTCTACAAAGCGGATATTGAAGCTGGTCGTATGACTGATTTTGAAGCATTTGAGTTATCTGGTTGTATGCTTATAAAAATGTCTGAGATGATGTGGCTTACAAGTGAAGGAGCTTCTAAATTCTTCGCAGGTTACCAACCATTCGTTAACATGTGTTTAGGTGGAGTTACTAGAGAGGGAAGAGATGCTACAAACGAATTAACATACCTTCTAATGGATGCAGTTCGTCATGTTAAGATATATCAACCAACTTTAGCTTGTCGTATACACAAAGCATCACCTCAAAAGTATCTTAAAAAGATAGTTGATGTTATCCGTGCAGGTATGGGATTCCCAGCATGTCACTTTGATGACGTTCATATAAAAATGATGTTAGCTAAAGGTGTTTCTATAGAAGATGCAAGAGATTACTGCTTAATGGGATGTGTTGAGCCACAGAAGTCAGGAAGATTATATCAATGGACTTCTACAGGATATACTCAATGGCCTATATGTATAGAACTTACTCTTAACCATGGTGTACCACTATGGTATGGTAAGCAAGTATGCCCAGATATGGGAGATCTAAGCAACTTCAAAACTTACGAGCAATTTGAAGCAGCTGTTAAAGAGCAAATTAAATTCATTACTAAATGGACAAGTGTTGCTACAGTAATTTCTCAACGTGTTCACAGAGACCTTGCACCAAAACCACTTATGTCTATGATGTATGAAGGATGTATGGAAAATGGTAGAGGAGTAGAAGCAGGCGGAGCTATGTATAACTTCGGACCAGGAGTAGTATGGAGTGGTCTTGCTACTTATGCAGACTCTATGGCAGCTATAAAGAAATTAGTATTTGAAGATAAAAAATATACACTACAAGAAATGAACGAAGCTTTAAAAGCTGATTTCGTTGGATATGAACAACTTAAAAAAGATTGTTTAGAAGCACCTAAGTATGGTAACGATGATGATTATGCAGATTTAATTGCTGCGGATTTAATTAACTTTACTGAGCAAGAACATCGTAAGTATAAGACATTATATTCAGTTCTTAGCCATGGTACTTTATCAATCTCAAACAACACTCCATTTGGACAACTTACAGGAGCTACAGCAAATGGACGTAGAGCATGGATGCCTTTATCAGATGGTATAAGTCCAACTCAAGGAGCTGACTTTAAAGGACCTACTGCTATAATTAAATCTGTTTCTAAAATGTCTTGCGAGGATATGAATATAGGTATGGTTCATAACTTCAAGTTAGTAGCGGGTCTTCTTGATACACCTGAAGGTGAAAATGGAATCATTACATTACTACGTAGTGCATGTGCCCTTCAGCTTGGAGAAATGCAGTTCAACTATTTAGATAACAAAACATTACTTGAAGCACAAAAACACCCAGAGCAATACCGTGATTTAATTGTTCGTGTTGCTGGATATAGTGCATTCTTTGTTGAGTTATGCAAAGACGTTCAAGATGAAATTATCAGCAGAACTGTGCTTACACACTTTTAATTAAAAAAATTGTATAAAATCTGTAATCTGCAGCAGTGTTCTGTAGATTACAGATTATAAATAAGATATATATTAAAAATCAAGGTAATGAAACTGGAGAATGAAAAATATGAGTAATGAAAACTTAGGTATAATCGAACGAAAAGCGACGATTTTTAATATACAGAAATATAACATGTATGATGGAGATGGAGTAAGAACTTTAATATTCTTTCAAGGTTGTCCTCTTCGTTGTAAATGGTGTGCAAATCCTGAAGGACTAGTTAAAAAGCATAGAGTTATGTTTAAAAGTAATTCATGTGTTAATTGTGGGGCTTGCGTTTCTGTTTGTCCTGTTGGAATACATACCATATCTAATGAAACTTTAAAGCACGAAGTTAATCGTGATATTGATTGTATCGGATGTGGTAAGTGCAAAGAAGCTTGTCTTAAATCTGCATTAACAATAGTTGGAGAAGTAAAAACTATTTCGGAACTTTTGGAGATTGTAGAGGAAGATAGAACTTTTTATGAAGTTTCTGGTGGTGGTGTTACATTAGGGGGTGGTGAAGTTTTAATGCAGCCTGAAGCAGCTTGCAGTTTGTTAATGGCATGTAAGCAATCAGGAATAAATACTGCAATTGAAACTTGTGGTTATGCAAAACTTGAATCAGTACTTAAGGTTGCGGAGTTTACAGATTTATTCCTATTTGATGTTAAACATATTAATTCTGATAGACACTTTCAGTTAACAGGTGTGAGGAATGAACAGATTTTAGAAAATCTGCAAGAGCTACTTCGCCGCAAATATAATGTGAAGATTCGTATGCCTTTACTTAAAGGTATAAATGATTCTCAAGATGAAATTCAAAAGACCATGGAGTTTTTAACACCATACAAAGATTATAAAAATTTTAAAGGGATTGACTTACTTCCGTATCATAAGATGGGGGTAAATAAATACAATCAATTAGGAATGGAATATCCTATAAAGGATGATCCAAGTTTAAAAAATGAAGATTTAGATAGAATAGAAGGATGGATTAAAAAGTACGATTTACCTGTAAAAGTAATCCGTCATTAAATAATTTTCAAATAGATAATAAGATGGAAGGTAAGGTTTATGGGAGATTTTCTTGATAGAAACATACAGCGTGTTATACAAGAGTCAGTGCCAGGAAAGCAGATTACAATAGCACATATCATTGCGTCACCTATGTCTGATATATATGAACGTCTTGGAATCGATGAAAAAGGAGCTATAGGGATTTTAACTCTTTCTCCATATGAAACTGCAATTATAGCTGCAGATATTGCTACAAAGTCTTCTAATGTTGAAATTGGGTTTCTTGATCGTTTTACAGGTTCTGTTGTAATAAATGGCGATGTTCAAAGTGTGGAAACAGCACTTGGAGCAGTAAACGATACGTTAAGAGATATGCTTGGATTTACTCCGGCACCCATTACAAGGACATGAGAAAAAAGCGCATAATGGTAATTGGACCTTCAAGATGTGGTAAAACCACATTAGTTAATGCCCTAAATAATTATGATGGTCCGCTAAAACGAACACCAGATTTAATTTATGGTAAAAACACTATTGATGTTCCAAGTGCTTATTTAGAAAATTCATGGATGTACAAGCATATAATAGCAGCAGCTCAAGATGCATCTCATGTGCTTATATTGGTTGATCAGTCTAATTGCAATGAAATATACTCCCATGGATTTGCAAAGTCTTTTAGATGCCCGGTGATTGGAGTTATTACAAAATGTGACTTGATACCTGAAAATGAAGAAAAATGTTTACGACAGTTGAAGAACATAGGAGTATCAAAGCCATATTTTAATATTAGTTTTCCAATGGCAACAGGAATTGATGCTTTGAAAAAGTATTTATTTGAAAAAGGTGAGGAGTAAAGGTCAATGATGAAATTTATTACCGAAGAGTATTTGAGAGATTTATATCGAAAAGAACCTTTTAATACCTACAAGTTACAACAAGGACAGCGCCTTACACCTGGAGCAGCTCAATATTTGTCTGATAAAAGAATAACAATGAATAATGATGATTCTAAAAAAGATAAAAATGTTTCTCAAGAAAATAAGACTGAAGCAGTAAAACCAGAGAGAAACACTAATTTATATTTGAAGAAACTTTGTTGTAAGTTGAAATCTATGGAGGCAGTATTTCTTGTTACTAGTAGTGAAATATTAAGAGAAGATATCATTTTAGCACAAAATGTTATGAATTTAGGTAGAAAAATATCAAACATCAGAAATGTTGTGGAAGGAAAAGGTGTTCTTGAGTCTATTTGCTGCAAAGAATGCACTGGAATTAATCCATTAAATTTCATGACTGACCTTGATGATTGTTTTGAAATAACAGAATTTCATATGCAGCTTGAAAAAAGCAATGCAATTTTAAAAATGAACGCACTACGTTGTGCTATGCGAGAATTACAATTTGATATAATTGATACCTACAAAAATGATGATGACGGTTTAAAAAGTAGAATTATGGAGAACACTAATTCAATAATTAATTCGCTGTCTCAATTGATTTGTTCAGCAGTAGGAGGAAAAGAATGTCAAAGAAAAAATTAACTTTTGAATATTGTGATAAGATGGTTCAAGATTTTGAAGAGGTTATAGAAAAGCCAATCCTTAACGGATCTTCTGTTTATTATACAGGTGTGGACTTAGGTACTGCTTGTGTAGTATTGGCTGTTTTAGATGAAAACTATAAGCCGGTGGCTGGTGCATATAGGTATGCGGATGTGGTTCGTGATGGTATGGTTGTAGACTATATTGGTGCCATAAGAATTGTTAGAGAACTTAAGCAGGAAATTGAGGAAAAATTGAATACAGAGCTTCTTTATGCAGCCGCTGCAATTCCACCTGGAACGGATGCTTTAGATTCTGGAGCAATTAAAAATGTAGTTCAGTCAGCAGGATTTGAATTAACAAATCTGTTAGATGAACCTACTGCTGCCAATGCTGTACTTAAAATTGAAAATGGTGCAGTTGTTGATATCGGTGGTGGTACAACTGGAATATCAATTTTAAAAGATGGAAAGGTTGTTTATGTTGTTGATGAACCAACAGGAGGTACTCATTTCTCTTTAGTTATTTCTGGTGCTTATGGAATGCCTTTTAAAGAGGCAGATAAGTTTAAAAGAGATAATGAAAACCACAAGGAAATTTTACCTGTGTTAAAGCCAGTAGTTGAAAAGGTGTCATCAATTATTAACCAGCATATCAAGAATCATGATGTGAATGAAATTTCTTTAGTTGGTGGTACTTGTTGTTTGACTGGAATTGAAGAAATTATTCAGAAACAGACTGGAGTTTATACTCACAAACCTAAGAATCCTATGTTTGTTACACCACTTGGAATAGCATTAAGTTGTACACAAGATATTATGGAATAATAAGGAGAGTGTTTAAAAGTGGATTTTAGAATTATAAAATCACCTTCCCAGAGCACTAAAGATATTCTTATAAGACGAATTGGTGGAAATTGTAAAACCAAATTAGACGGTGTTGATGCAATAGGACTTGTTCAAGGCAAACTTATCGATATGATATATGCTACAGATATTGCTGAGAAAAGTGCTGGTGTCACTGTTGAAGATATAAAGGGCACATGTCCCCAACACATGGTTTTAATTGGAATTTTTGGCGACACATCATCAGTTGAATCTGCAATAAATGAGATTAAACTGAAAATGAAAGAAGGAAAAACAATATGATAGTAGCAAGACTTATTGATAATGTATGGGCAACTAGAAAAGCTGAATCACTTAACGGACTTAAGTTTATGCTTGCTGAGGAAATTGGTGGAGTAGATGAAGGACGTAGATTTATTGTTGTTGATAATATCAGTGCAGGTATTGGTGATAGAGTTATCGTTAGTACTGGATCATCTGCTCGTAGAATGTTAGGTGATGATAATATACCTGTAGATGCAGTTGTTGTTGGAATAGTTGATAATGATTGTAACTTTGGTTAAACACAATCTTTCTTAAAAATAATCATAGGATTTTAGGTTTTTTATAGATACCAATATTATTTGAAAGGAAGTGAAAATATGAAAAAATTAATCTGTGCAAAAGATATTGAACAATTAATATTAAAGGGTGAAAAAGTATTTTATATAGATGGTAGTGAAATAATTACACCATCAGCTAAGGATCTTGCAAAGAACAATGAAATACTATTTACTACAGAAGCTCCTGCACCTAAGGTAGAGACTTTAGAAGCTAAAAAGGTTCCAAGCATAGAAGGTATGGATAGTGAAATGATGCTTAATTTCTTCAGAGCAATGATGGACAAGGGTCTTTTACAAGAAATGCTTGAATGCTTAAAACCAAAAAATCTTCTATTTGAAGCTGAAGGTGATCCTAATGGACTTAAAGTTGTTAGAGGAAAAACAGTAAAAATGGATGTATTCGACACTGGAAATCCAAATGCAAAGGCTTATTTTCAAGAGTTAGTAAGTAAGGAAGAATCAAAAATGAGTGCTGGATTTTTAGTTATTGAAAATTCAAAGTTTGATTGGGAATTAACTTATGAAGAGATTGACTATGTTATCGAGGGAACTTTAACAGTTGAAATCAATGGAAAAACATATACAGCTCATGCTGGAGATGTGCTATTTGTTCCATCTGGTTCTAAGGTAGTTTGGGGTTCTCCAGACAAAGCAAGGGTATTCTACACAACATATCCAGCTAACTGGGCAGATCTTTTATAGAAGATTAGGAGGATTGACCTATGCAAGCACTTGGGTTAATAGAAACAAAAGGATTACTTGCATCTATTGAGGCAGCTGATACAATGGTGAAATCTGCAGATGTAAGTATTATTGAAAAAACCTATGTAGGTGGCGGTCTTGTTACAATTGCAGTTACAGGTGATGTAGGTGCAGTAAAAGCAGCTATAGAAGCTGGAGTAGCAGCTGTTAAAAATCTTAATGAAGAAGCTTTAGTATCAGAACATGTAATTCCACGTCCTCATGAGGAGTTGGAAAGCATAATTGGATCTAAATCTTCAGTGGAAACTCAAGAGATTTTAGTATCTGATGAAAAAGTTGAAGAACCTGAAGAAATTCAAGAGACTCAGCAAAGCCAGGATGCAGAAGACTTAGAAGTTGTTGAAGAAATTCAAGAAACTAAAGAAATTGAAGAAATTCAAAATAGTGATGCTTTAGACAATGATTTAGATAAACTTCATAAAGGAAGTTTAGAGAATCTACATAAAGATGATGTAGATAATTTAGTTATTAAAAATGGTATTGAAAAAACCGTTTTAATATTATCTAAGCTAAAGGTAGTTAAGCTTAGAAATCTAGCTCGTGAATATAAAGATTTTGGAATTACAGGTAGAGTGATTTCAAAAGCAGGTAAAAATCAATTACTTGCTAAATTCAAATTGTATTACGAGAAAAATTAGATATTGTAAGGTTTACGAAAGGAAGTAATGACCAATGGAGAACTTTGATAAAGATTTACGTTCAATACAAGAAGCGAGAGATCTTGCTAGACTTGGAAAGGTAGCAGCTAATAAAATTGCTGATTATACTGAAGAGCAAATCGATAAAATTTTACGTAACATGGTTAGAGTTGCAGAAGAAAATGCAGTTTGTTTAGCACAAATGGCAGTTGAAGAAACTGGTTTTGGTAAAGTTGAAGATAAAACTTTTAAAAACCATTTAGCAGCTACTATACTATATGAATCAATTAAAGATATGAAAACTATCGATATAATTAGAGAAGATGAGGTAAACAAGCTAATAGAGATTGCTGAGCCAGTTGGTTTAGTTATGGGTATAGTACCTTCAACAAACCCAACTTCTACTGCTATTTTCAAAGCTATGATTTCAATTAAATCTCGTAATGCTATAGTATTCTCACCACACCCATCTGCTGCAAAATGTACAATTAAAGCAGCTCAATTAATGCACGATGCAGCTGTTGAAGCTGGTGCACCAGAGAATGTTATAACATGTGTAACTTCACCTTCAATTGGAGCTACAAATGAGTTAATGAAAAGCAAAGAAGTTGCTATAATAATAGCTACAGGTGGTCCAGGAATGGTTAAAGCTGCTTACAGTGCAGGAAAACCAGCTCTAGGTGTTGGTGCAGGAAACTCTCCAGCATACATAGAAAAAACTGCCAACATAGAACAAGCTGTTAGAAATATTATGGCAAGTAAAACTTTTGATAATGGTACAATCTGTGCATCAGAACAATCAATAATCTGTGAAGAATGTAATGAAGCTGCAGTTATTCAAGAGTTCAAAAAGCATGGTGGATACTTCATGACTAAAGAAGAAACTGATAAAGTTTGTAAATTATTATTCAAAAATGGACATGCAATGAATGCTAAATTTGTAGGAAGAAGTCCACAAGTTATTGCAAGTGCTGCAGGAATTGAAATTCCTCAAGGAACTAAAGTACTTATAGGAAGACAAAATGGAGTAGGTGAAGGTAATCCATTATCATTTGAAAAACTTACAACAGTTCTTGGATTCTATACAGTAAAAGATTGTTACCAAGCATGTGATTTAAGTATTGAATTACTTCAAAATGGAATTGGTCACACAATGAGTATCCATACTGAAAATAAAGATATAGTTATGAAGTTTGCTAAAAAGCCAGCTTCTCGTATCCTTGTTAACACTGGTGGAACACAAGGTGGAACAGGTGCAAGCACAGGTCTTAATCCTTCATTCACTTTAGGTTGTGGTACATGGGGAGGAAGCTCAGTATCTGAAAATGTTACTCCTGAGCACCTTATAAACATTAAGAGAGTTGCTTATGGCTTAAAAGATTGCGCAACATTAGCATCTAATGACCCAACTTTCAACTGTATAAAAACTGCTGAGAATTGTCACAGCGTACAAAATCAACTTATGAATATGAGTCCAGCTCAAATTGCAGCAGCTGCAGCGGCTTTAAGTAAAGATAACGCTTGCGTTAACAATAATAATACTTGCACTGAATGCAATACTGATAGCACAAAAAATGAAGAGATTTTAGATTTAGTTAATCAAATAGTTGCCGCTATGAAAGGGGCAAACTAATGGATAATTGTGAAGCAGTATTAAAGCTTTTACTAGAAGCTGTGAAAAACGATGGACAAAAAACTGCATCTCAGGGAAATTCATCTGAGATTCCAGTAGGAGTTTCCAATAGACATGTACATCTTTCACAAAAGGATTTAGAGAGTCTTTTTGGTACAGATTACAGTCTTACAAAACTTAAAGACTTATCTCAACCAGGTCAATATGCATGCAAGGAACTTGTAACAATTTGCGGACCAAAAGGTGCAATTGAGAAAGTTAGAATCCTTGGGCCTGTAAGAAGTAAGACTCAAGTTGAAGTATTAAATGGAGATTGCATTAAACTTGGAGCAGCATCAAATGTAAGACTATCTGGAGATTTAAGTAGAACACCTGGAATTACATTAGTAGGACCAAAAGGTTCTGTTCAAATTGAAGAAGGCTTAGTAGTTGCCCAAAGACATATTCACATGACACCTGAAGATGCTAAAAACTTAGGAGTTTGTGATGGAGATACAGTATGTATAAAATTTGACGATTTAAGAGGCGGAATATATAGTAATGTAGCTATTAGAGCTAATGATGCTTCAAAACTTGAATGTCATCTTGATATAGAAGAAGCTAATGCAATGGGCATTAACTCAAAGTCAAAAATAACAATTGTAAAGTAAAAAAGTAACAAAATAAGTGGTTATAATTAAAAATTATAATATAAATAAAAGATATTTAGGAGGATTATAAAATGAAATACGATGCATTAGGAATGATAGAAACAAAAGGTTTAGTAGGATCAATTGAGGCAGCTGACGCTATGGTTAAAGCAGCTAACGTATATTTAATAGGTAAAGAATATGTTGGAGGCGGACTTGTAACTGTTATGGTTAGAGGAGATGTTGGAGCTGTTAAAGCTGCTACAGATGCTGGAGCTGCTGCTGCACAACGTGTTGGAGAATTAGTATCAGTTCACGTAATCCCACGTCCACATTCTGAGGTTGAAGTAATTCTTCCATCTTCTAAAGAAGCTGCAAAATAGGATTTTAATAATATTTTAAAAATAGAAACGTCGCTAAAGATAATTTAGCGGCGTTTTCTTTTTTTCTTTTTTTGATATTATAATATAAAGATAATTTTAGAATAACTAGATAATTATGTATTAAATGTATTATAATTATTTAAATGAGCAGTAGAATTATATATAATTCATATTATCAAGAAGATAATTTAGATATTTTACAATTGTAGATAAGATTAAGTAAATAGATTTTTGATAATTGAATAGTATTATATTTTAATAAGTGATATAGCTTGGTGAATGGAGGAAAAATGGAAAGGAATATAATTGAGAAGATAAAGGAAGATGTAAAAAGAAGATGTGAAAGTCCAAATAATTTTTTTGGTGTTGGAAGTTATGAACATATTGAAAGCGTAGCGAATAATGCAGTTGAATTAGCTACACTATATAAAGCAGATGTTGAGGTATGTGAAATTGCAGGATGGTTGCATGATATAGCTTCAATCACAGATTATAAGTTATACGAGAATCATCATATTCATGGTGCAAATATGGCAGAGAAAATTTTAAAATCATATAATTATCCAACAGATAAAATTGAGTTAGTTAAATTATGTATATTAAATCACCGTGGAAGTGTATTAAAAGAAAAAACAACTAAGGAAGAAATATGTGTTGCTGATGCTGATGCTATTTCTCATTACGATACATTACCATCACTATTTTATTTGGCATTTGTTCAAAGAAAACTGAATATTGATGATGGGTTAGAGTTTGTTAAAAGCAAACTTGAAAGAAGCTATAATAAAATGTCTAAAGAGGGTAAAGAATATTATAAAGATAAAAGAAATATGATTCAAGCTATATTAAGATAATTAGTGTTGAGATGTATTATACATATTTAAATAAGGTAGTAAAAAAATATGGAGGGTACTTAATATGGAAATAGTAGAAATGAAAATTTCAAACTACGAGGATATTTTTAAACTATGGACTTCTACCCCTGGAATGGGTCTAAGAAATTTGGATGATTCTAAAGAAGGTATAGATAAATTTCTAAGGAGAAACCCTGCTACTAATTTTATAGCTGAAGAGGATGGTAAAATAGTAGGAAGTATATTATGTGGACATGATGGTAGACGAGGATATATTTATCATACTGCTGTAGATATGAGATACAGAGGAAAAGGTATTGGGAAAAAGATAGTCAATTCAGTTATTAATGCCTTAAAACGTGAAGGAATAAATAAAGCTGCACTAGTTGTATTTACTAATAATGAAGTTGGGAATGGGTTTTGGAGATCTATGGGATGGGAGAAAAGAGAGGATTTAAATTACTATAATTCAAGCATTAATAAAGAAAATTAATTTAGTTGGGGGATTAATATGGAGAAGAAGATAAAATTGATTATAACTGATTTAGATCGAACCTTTTTAAGGACGGATAAAAGCATTTCTACCTATAGTTTAGATGTTATAAGAAGATGTAAGGAGCAAGGAATATTTATTGCTATAGCTACAGCCCGTTCAGAGCAAGCCGCTGCAAATTATATTAAATTAATTAATCCTGATATTGTAATTTCTAATGGGGGAGCATTGGCAAAGTGCAAAGATGAGGTTATTTATAAATGTATGCTATCAGCACAGGTATCTGATTCCCTAATTAAAGATTGTGTGATGAGTTCAAATATTGGTGAAATAACTGTTGAAACTGAAGGTGGATATTATTCCAATAGTGAAGAGATAAATAAATTCGGTGAAGATTATACTCATGCTAAATATAATGATTATTCCAAGTCACTAAAATGTATGACCTATAAAATAACTGTGGAGGTTTTCGAAAGTAAAGCTGCAGAGGAGCTAGCTTCTAAATATCCACAATGTAGTTTTCTAACTTATGTTGGAGAAAACTGGTGTAGATTTGCTCATAGAGATGCGACAAAAATTAATGCTATTAATGAAATAGTTAAATATTTAAATATAAGCCTAGAAGAGGTAGCTGCATTTGGTGATGATATTAATGACTTAGGAATGATAAAACATTGTGGACAAGGCATAGCAGTATCAAATGCAATTAAAGAAATTTTAGAATGTGCATCACATATTACAGGAAGTAATGATGAGGATGGTGTAGCAACTTTTATTAGTGAAAATTTCTTATAATAAATTCATTAAGGGGGTGCTTTAACATGAAAAAGAAACTAAAACTTATATCAACATGTTTAATATCCATTCTTTGTTTAACAGCTTGTTCAAAGGTAAATGAAAATCCAGAAGTAAAGGCTTTGAAAAAAAGTGTAATACCAATAAGTACAGTAGAAGCTGGTAATGGCTTTAAAGATTTAATGCCACTTAAGGATATATTGAAGGATAAGAAGATAATTGCTATGGGGGAGGCAACTCATGGTACTAGTGAATTCTTTAAAATGAAACATAGATTCTTTGAGTTTTTAGTAGAAGAAATGGGATACAGAGTCTTTGTTATGGAATGTGATGGGGGTGGCGGACAAGTCATAAATGATTATATTTTAAATGGTAAAGGTAGTTTAGAAGAGGCTTTAGAAGCTACTGTATTTTACGTATGGAGAACAGAAGAAGTAAAAGACATGATAGAGTGGATGAAGAAATATAATGATGATCCATCTCATAAAGAAAAGATTAGATTTTATGGATTTGATATTCAGAATATAATCGATACACTTCCTAAACTTAGTTATTATTTAGGGAGACTAGACAAAGAGCTACAGACTAAGGTAGAAGAAGATACTCTTAACACAATATATAGAAATGATATTAAAGCACTTACCAATGAACAACTTGATAGTATTCTATTAAATATAAATGAAGTTAAGAAAGATATGGAAAATTCAAAAGAAAAGTACTTAAATAACAACTTACAGGATGAGTATGAGTTAGCTATATGGAATCTGAACCTCATATCCCAATGTGCAGAATATAATATAGAAGTTAATAAAAATGATAATAAAATGGTACAATCGCCTATAGCAAACAATTTGAGAGATAAATATATGGCGGCCAATGTTAAATGGATACAGGAGTATGAAAGCAAATTAGGAAATGATAAGGTTATGCTATGGGCACATAATTTACATGTATCATCTATGGACGGCAATTTTAAATATATGGGTAAAAATTTAAAGGAAATGTATGGAGATAAGTATTATTCTATAGGATTTGAATTCTCTAGGGGAAGTTTTAATGCATCTAATGATATGTCTACTGGGACTATGACAAGATTTGATATAGATAATAATGGTCCTGAATATTTAGCATCAAAATTTGATAAAACTCAGATACCTATATCATTTTTAGATTTCAATTCAGCATCTGAGAATAAAGAGGTATCAAAAATATTATCAAAGAATCAAACTTTTAGTCTTATCACTGCATTTTATGATGAGAGTATTCCAAAAAGCTTTCAATATATACCTAAAAATTTGTTTGATGGATTAATATATATAAAAGAAACTACAGAGTCTAAGCTCGTATACTAAAATAATAGCTTAATGGGGGATAATGAATATGAAAAAGAAACTAAAACTTATATCAACGTGTTTAATATCCATTCTTTGTTTAACAGCTTGTTCAAAGGTAAATGAAAATCCAGAAGTAAAGGCTTTGAAAAAAAGTGTAATACCAATAAGTACAGTAGAAGCTGGTAATGGCTTTGAGGATTTAATGCCAATTAAGGAGATATTAAAGGATAGAAAGATAGTTGCTATGGGGGAAGCAACTCACGGGACTAGCGAATTTTTTAAGATGAAGCATAGATTCTTTGAATTTTTAGTAGAAGAGATGGGCTATAGAGTCTTTGTTATGGAATGTAATGGTGGAGCTGGACAAGTAATAAATGATTATATTTTAAAGGGAGAAGGTAATGTAGAGGATTCTTTACCTGAATTATATAGAACGGAAGAAATAAAAAACATGATAAAGTGGATGAAGGAATATAATAATGATCCATCTCATAAAGAAAAGATTAAATTCTATGGGATGGATATTGTTGATATATTAGATACACTTCCTAAACTTAGTTATTATTTAGGGGAACTAGACAAAGAGCTACAGACTAAGGTGGAAGAAGATACTCTAAACACAATATATAGAAATGATATTAAAGCTCTTACAGCTGAACAACTTGATAGTATTCTATTAAATATAAATGAAGTTAAGAAAGATATGGAAAATTCAAAAGAAAAGTACTTTAATAACAACTTACAGAATGAGTATGAGTTAGCTATATGGAATCTAAATCTTCTATCCCAATGTGTAGAATATCGCATAGAAGCTAATAAAAGTGTACATCCATTTGTCCTATCAGTTGCAGCAAGTAATTTACGAGATAAATATATGGCGACCAATGTTAAATGGATACAAGAGCATGAAGGTAAATTAGGAAATGATAAAGTTATGCTATGGGCACACAATATACATGTTTCATCTATGGATGATATTTATAAATATATGGGTAAAAGTTTAAAGGAAATGTATGGAGATGAATATTATTCTATAGGCTTTGAATTTTCTAGAGGAAGTTTTAATGTATATGATGGTATGTCTACTAATAGTTTTACAAAATCAGATATAGATATTAGTGCTTCTGAATATTTAGCGTACAAATTTGATAAAACCCAGGTACCTATATCATTTTTAGATTTTAATTCAGCATCTGACAATAAGGAGTTATCAGAAATACTATCAAAGAATCAAATTTTTAATTTTAGTAATGCATTTTATGATGAGAGTATTCCAAAAAGCTTTCAATATATACCTAAAAATTTGTTTGATGGGTTAATATATATAAAAGAGACTACACCTTCCAAAATACAATAAGGCATTAAAGTTTGTCAAAATTATTAAAATGAAAAAAGAGTAACACAGTTAAGAGGATAATTTAGATGAAGAATAAAGATTTTATAAATATAGACTACCTTAAACATGGTAATATAAAACAACAAAATTCATATAAAGTACTTAAGGAGCTAGATATATTTAATGTTTTAAGAAAGTTTAATCCAATATTAGTAGGAACTATACCTATTAATATTGATATAGAAAACAGTGATTTAGATATAGTATGTGAAGTTTATGATTTTAAGGAATTTCAGAAGATAGTAGAAGATAGGTATTCTATGTTCAGTAAATTTCATATAAGTAATAATAGTACAGATAATGAGACAATATTAACTGTAAACTTTTATGTGGAGGATATTGAAATAGAAATATATGCTCAGTCATTGGATAGTTGTAAACAGAATGGTTATAGGCATATGGTAGTGGAAGATAGAATACTTAGATTAGGTGGAGAAAGAACTAGAGAAGAGGTTGTTATCCTTAAGAAAAATGGATTGAAAACAGAACCGGCTTTTGCAAAACACTTAGGTCTAGATGGAAATCCATATGATGAGCTATTGAAATTAGAAGAATATAGTGATAAAAAGATTAAAGATATGTTAGATAATATTAGAAATAATTAGTTAAATTTAGATATTTAACAATAAACATTAAAAGAACTACTAAAACTTCTAATTTGGAGGAAAAACAATGGTTAGGGCTATAATTAATGGTTTGACATGAAAATTAGAAGGGTATAATATAATAGTAACAATTGAATATTATGGAAGATGGGTTCGATTATATTTTCCTATAACTGATTAAAAGAGAAGCTGGGTGAAAATCCCACACGGTCCCGCCGCTGTAAGAGAGGAGTTTTCTTCTAATATGCCACTGTTTTTATGGGAAGGCAGAAGAAAATAATGATACTTGAGTCAGAACACCTGCCTATTTTTTACGCTATAATTCTACGAGAGATGGAAGGGTGTGATTTAATCTATGATAGATAAGATTTAAGACCTTTTAGTTTTAGTAGCTAAGAGGTTTTTTAATTTGCCATTAATAAAGCAATAAATTTAAATTATTAGTAAGGAGTGAGTGTATATGAAAAGAGCACAATTTGATAAGGGAAGTTTATTATTAGTTATATCAGAAATACCAAAGGTTTTAAAAAACTTAGATAATATTATAGATAGGAATAATGAAAAACCAGATACTTCAGAAGGAAATTTTAAGGCGGAATTTACTAACTTTATAGAGCTTTTAGGAAAATATATGAGTAAATGCTTAGTGACTATAAGCGAGCCTTATAATGAAAATTTATATAGTGTAAGTATAGACAACTCAGTAGATGCTGGATTTTTACCACAAATATCATCTGAGTTTTATAACTATTTAAAAGGCTTTAGAAACTGTGAAGAAACTATAAAAAATGTATCCTATAATGAACTATATAAATTCTACGTGGATAACCATGATAACATAAATAAATTATATGACCATATGATAGAGTTTACTAACAAATTATAAAAAAATAAACCGTACCCTAAAAGGTACGGTTTATTTTTTTAATTAAATCTTTATTTTAGTTAAAAAGTGAACTGAAGAAATCGCTAATCCAGCTAAATAGTTTATCAAAGAAGCCTGAATCCTTAAGTTCTTTTCCTAGAGCTTCCATTTCATCTTTAAATTTAGATGCACTTTTGTCTAAGGTATCCTTAAGTTTAGAATAATCTAAGTCTAGGTCATTTATATTAGACATTAATGCAACCATATTGTTTTGAATGGTAGCACTTATATCTACATCATATTTTTTTTCAACTTTTTCAATAATTTCTTTAATTTCCTCTTCGCTAGAAGGCTTGTCTTTTATAACAGCTGTTTTAACTTCGTTGATAATTGCAGAAGCTTCTGTATCCCCTATCTCTTCAGCTAAGTCTAGGGATACGTCTATTTCCTCTTGAGCTGCTTTTTTATTAGAGGTAGATAACTCACCACCCATTATATTCTCAGCACCAGCAAGGATTCCAGCAAGAGCTGATTCTCCAGTTACTTCAAAAGGAGCTGAGGCTGTAACCTCTGCATTCAATATTCCAGAAGTAATTAATGCATTTGCAAGCATATCATTAGTTACTAGTGTTAAGTTAGAAGAGTTTACTGTTACGCCATTTTCCTTTTGTAATAGCTTAACATAGGCACTAGAATACCATCCACCTGTAAAATTGGCTAATTCTTTTTCATCAAGACCAAATTGTTTTAGTGCCATTTTACTGTCTACATATATAGCTTCAATATTGTCTGGAGCTTTAAAGTACTTTCTTAATTGAGCTTCTTGACTATCACTTAAATCAGAACCAAAGCTTAGAATTTCACCACTTGGATATTCACCATGAATATCTGCAAAAGCAGTTGTAGGTATAGATATACATGTTAAAATACCTATAGTCATAGCTAATTTTTTAAAAAATTTCTTTGACATCTTAAATTCTCCTTATACTTAAAATGTAAGTAATACTATCTATATAATAAAATCTAGATAGTTACTTTATATATCTTATTATATATATTATATTTTATATTTATAGGATATAGAATAAATATTAATAAATTTGTAAGAAACGAAAAGCGTAAATTAACTGTAACATCTATGGAAATAAAACAATTTTAGTATTAGAATGGAATTATAGTTAAATTTTAAAATAAAGGTGGGATTTGGATGTATAAAAATCAAATAGAAGAATATTTTCACAATCATAAGGATGAAATGTTAAATGACATATGTGATTTAATAAGAATAAGAAGTGATAGATCAGAGGCTAAAGAAGATATGCCTTTTGGAGAGGGCCCAGCAAAGGCTCTTAAGGCTGCTTTAGAGCTAGCAGAAGGTATGGGATTTAATACTACAAATTATGATAACTATGTAGGAGCTATTGATTTTAATGATAAAGAAAAGCAATTAGATATTTTAGCCCATCTAGATGTAGTACCGGTTAGTGATGATTGGACAGTTACAAAACCTTTTGAGCCAATAATGAAAGATGGTAAATTATATGGAAGAGGTTCAGCTGATGACAAGGGACCAGCATTAGCAGCTTTATATGCTTTAAAGGCTGTTAAAGATTTAAATATACCTTTAAGTAAAAATGTTCGTCTTATATTAGGAACAGATGAGGAATGTGGAAGTTCTGATATAGCATATTACTATAAAAAAGAGAAAGAAGCACCTATGACCTTTTCACCTGATGCAGACTTTCCTGTTATAAATATTGAAAAGGGAGGACTACATAGTCCCTTTGAAAGTAAGTTTGAAGAAGATAACAATTTACCAAGAGTAGTTTCTATGACAAGTGGAGTTAAGGTTAATGTAGTTCCAGACACTGCAATTGCAGTTGTGGAAGGCTTCTCAGAGGAAGAAATAAATAAATATTGTATAGATGCAGCAAAAAGCACAAATTTAAAATTCACCTTTGATAAAGACGGTGAAAGCTGGGTTATTAAGGCCAAGGGAGCAGGAGCACATGCGTCTACTCCTGAAAATGGAAATAATGCTCTTACAGGAATGTTACAGTTACTTACATCTATGCCATGCGCTAATAGTGAAGGATTTAAGAAGCTATGTGCTGTTAGTAAGTTATTTCCACATGGAGATTTCAAGGGGGAAGCTTGTGGTGTTAAGATGAGTGATGATTTATCTGGTGAATTAACTATAACTTTAAATATATTTAAATATACTACTTCAGAGTTAAGTGGAATCTTTGATTGTAGAGCGCCACTTTGTGCAACTAATGAAAATGTGCGTGATGTTTTAAGAGACAATATGGCAAAGGATAATATAATCTTATCTAGGGATGATATGTTCCCAGCTCATCATGTTGATGAAAACTCCGAGTTTATACAAACTCTTTTGAAATGTTATGAAGAATATAGTGGACAAAAGGGAGAATGTATAGCCATAGGAGGAGGTACCTATGTTCACCATATTAATAATGGAGTAGCTTTTGGATGTACAATGCCAGGTACTGATAATAATTTACATGGGGATGATGAGTTTGCAGTAGTAGATGAACTTCTACTTAGTGCTAAAATATTTACTCAAGTAATTATTGATCTATGTAAATAATATTTTAATTTAATAAGCCTAGTTAGGATAAGTAGAATAATAATTTCATTTATCTTAGCTAGGCTATTTTATAGTAGTTAAATAGGTAAGAAGAGTATTAAATATTATCCCTATTATAACATGGATTTAACCATGTTATAAAACAGCAAAATCCCAGAAACCCGCATGAATAAAACAACTAGTTAACTAGTTATATAGTTAACTAGTTATATAGTTAAATAGGCTTATATGTAAATAGTTTCCTATATGAATATTTGTATAGTTTCCTAAGTGAGATTTTATTATAATTAGTATATGATATTATGTTATAACATATCGAAGTTATAGTGAATATTTTATTTCATATATAAAGGAGAATAATATAATGGAGAAGTTTGAAGGACAACTTAAAGAAGCAATGGGAAAAGGTGGAGCATATATAGAGATACCTTTTAATGTAGAAGAAATTTTTGGAGCTAAGAGGGTTAAAGTTAAAGCTACTTTTGATGGGGTGCCATATAGGGGATCTATTGTTAAAATGGGAACAGAGTGCCACATAATAGGTGTAACTAAAGATATAAGAAAAAAGATAAATAAAGATATTGGAGATTATGTTAAAGTTACAGTTGAAAAGGATGAGGAAGAAAGAAAAATTAATCTTCCTGAAGATTTTAAAATAAGAATTGAAGAATCTAATGAAGTATATGATTTTTGGAATAGTTTATCTTACTCTAATCAGAAGAAATATGTGGATTATATAGATTCTGCTAAAAAGGAAGAAACACGAAAAAAACGAGTAGAGGATTCGATAAATAAGTTAATTAATAAAGAGAAGCTATAAATAAAGTCCCCAAATCCTATGTAGTACAAAGATTATTGATGAATAGTCTGTATAATAAAATCCCTGCAATACTATATTACAGGGATTTTAATAAGTTTTGGGTTGTATAAACTCTAGTTTCATTCCTTTAAAAGTACCTGGGGGGGACAAATTGTAAAAGGGAATCTTATGAAGCTAGAGTATGTATAGAGAATATTATTTAAACTACAACCTGGAATTTACTAGGTTGTAGTTATTCTATTTTAAGTTAAATAACTTTATATATTATCTTTTGTGGTTACAAAGAGTTGGTGATTCAATTAAAGTCGCAAACATATATTTATGAGTATGGTCATCTTCATCAGAAGTTCTTCCTTTTACAAAGTGAACATGTCTTCCATTGCCAACCGGAATAGCTGGTCCAGTTGTATCACAAATTTCATGAAAGTGATCATAGAAATCAGTATTTGTTTGAAGCTTATGGACGTGTGAGTTACGGTAAGGAATAGCTTCACCAGTTACCCCAGCAAATCGATGGTTATGAACTGAACAATCTTCAGAAGCTATTATTGTACTACCAGTATATTCATGAACATGGGTTTGCTCTTTGTGTCTACAAGAGTCATTAGAATTATTACTACAGTTATTGTGGTTCATATAGTTATCATTGGCATCATATTCATAATTAGAATAGTTAGGATAACATTCATAATTCTCATAGTCTTCATAAGCATCATTATAATTATTATAGTTACTATACATATTACTCATTTATTTCCCTCCAATACCTTAGAGGCATACTACATATTATGATTATTCTAATATATTGGTGACACCTTTATTATGATTTTTAAAAATATATTTTATTAAAAGATATATTTTTCTTATAAAACCTTTTAGATAATATTTTAGAGTGAAATGTAGCATAATTAAGATATATATTTTATTTCATTACTACTTTTAAAGTTTTGTTTAATATCAATTGAAGTAGATATTAGTTAAGTGAGAGGAGGAGTAGGTTTGAGTTCAATAATATATATACAGATTATAGGATTAATAATATTAATAATACTATCTAGCTTTTTCTCTGCATCAGAAACTGCCTTAATGTCTATTAGCAAGATAAGGGTTAGACATATGGTAGAGGAAAACATAAAGGGATCTAATAGAGTTAAGGAATTAACTGATAATCCTAGTAGCTTATTAGCATCAATTTTAGTTGGGAATAATGTTGTGAATATAGCATCATCTTCTTTAGCAACGGTTTTAGCTATTAATCTTATTGGAAGTAGAGGTGTGGCTATAAGTACTATAATAATGACTATAGTAGTACTTATTTTTGGTGAGATTACCCCAAAAACTTTAGCTTCACAAAATTCTGAGCAAATATCACTAAGAGTTGCAAATCCAATATTTATTGTAAGTAAGATGCTTAAACCAGTAGTTATCATAACTACTACAATATCAAAGTTCTTTATAAAATTACTTGGAGGGAAAAGTGATAGTAATAAACCATTTATAACAGAAGATGAATTAAAAACTATGGTGGACGTTAGTGAAGAGGAAGGTATACTAAAGTCAGAGGAAAAGGATATGATTCATAATGTATTTCAATTTGGAGACCTTTATGCAAAGGATGTTATGGTTCAAAGGGTAGACATAATAGCTTTAGATATAGAGGAAAGTTTGGATAAGATTATTTCAGTTATAAAGGAAGAAGGGTTTTCAAGAATACCTATATATTCAAATACTATAGATAATATAGTGGGGATATTAAATGTTAAGGATATTATATTTATGGAAGATACTAAGGGATTTAGTTTGAAAAACTATATGAGGGAAATAACCTATACCTATGAGTTTAGAAAGGTTACAGAGCTATTTAAAGATATGAATAAAAATAGGCAGCATATGGTAGTAGTCCTTGATGAATATGGTGGAACCGTTGGAATTGTAACTATTGAAGATTTAATAGAGGAGATAGTTGGGGATATAAGTGATGAATATGATGATGAAGAACCAGAAATATATGTGGTAAAGGAAGATGAGTATATAGTTGAAGGAAGTGTTAGAATAGAGGATATAAATGAACTTATAGGAACAAAAATTGAGTCCGAGGAATTTGATTCCATAGGTGGATTTATAATAGGTGTGCTAGGAAGATTCCCTAATATAAGCGAAGAAATAATTTATAGTAATTATAGATTTATAATTGAAGATATAGATAGGAATAGGATAAAGAAAATTAGAATATATACATAGGTTGGAGCAAATAAAGAATAGATATTAATAAAACTATACTAATATCTATTTTTTATTTATAGAATTTATACTGCTTATGTTGTAAAGCTGTTATAGAGCTAAACTAAGAGCTATAAGACCTTGTCCTACATAGTAACATAACAAGTTCAATGCTGTCATGTAAGATGGTGATTTTTTATGAAAGTATATAAAACACAAAATTAAATCAGATAAAAAGAAGAGACATGCACCTATAATTATAAGTATAGTACTTAAAAAGTTTTCATGGATTAAGGGAGTTAATGATAATGCCCTTGTAACCATAAAACTAATTATAATTGAATAAGTAACAACTAGTTTATAGGCTCCCTTAAAATCAAAGCCTTTTATTAGATTTAAAAATAGAATAGAGATTATTGAAATTAGAATAAATAATAGAACATGCCAAATTAGCACAGGGGTAAGAGTAGCAAAGGCTAAAGAAAAGAATATATGAGCAATAGAAAAACTAATTAATCCATATACAAACATTTTGCTTACTTCATCATCTTTATTAGTATTAAAGGCAAGGAATACATCTCCAATTAAAGATGTTATTAATGCAAAAAGTATAAATATGAAGTATTGGGTATTGAAGTAAAGAATTTTATAGCTAGATACGCATATAGCAATAAATAATAGACTAGTAATAGTCTTAACTATAGGCATTTTATAGCCATGAGGATGATAATTAAAGTATATTAGAAATCCTAGTGATATTAGCATAAATATAAAAAATGTAAGTGATAACATACTTAACCCTCCTTCAATAAAATACAAGTAATAAAATTATTATAGCATATGTTACATATAAGTAAAACAATGGAAAAGAAAATATTTTATTAATGGATATATTTGATTTAAAAAATGTATTGATTTTTTATAAATAATGCTTTAACATTAAGTTACATAGATTTCGAAAATGAGAGAGAGGTATTTTTGTGAGTGTCTAGTATTTAAAATAGTAATTAAATATTAATCTTAAAAATTTGGGTAGTATATACCTTTATTTGTTGTGGGATTAATTAAAACTATTAAAGATACAAGTCCACGAAATTTACCTTAGGATAGCTATAGCTATCTCTGTTAATGGCAAGTTTAAAGCTGTGGGAGTATCCATGGCTTTTTTTATTTTGGAAATCTATGAAGGATTTCATGGACTTAATAATAAGTAAAGGAATCGTGAAAATGAATATTAGTACATTGGAAAAATTACATTATAATAAAATAAAAGAAATTATTAAATCTTATTGTGTAAGTGGATTAGGAAGAGAGTTACTAGATAAACTTCAACCTAGTAATAATATTAAGCAAGTGAAAAGAATGTTAGAGGAAACATCTGAAGGTAGAAACCTTATTGATGCTTCTTATCACATGCCATTAAAGGGAATATTTAATATTGCTCCTTTGATAGATAAGATTGAAAAAGGCTCAGTGCTTGAACCATCAGAGCTAACAACAATAGATAATTTTTTGCGTGGATGCAGAAAGGTTAAAATTTTTATAGAAGATAAAGAAGGATATGCGCCAACTTTAAGTGCTTATGGTAAAAGTATCACAGAATTAAAATATATTGAAGAGGAAATAGAGACTTCAATTAAAGGAAGCATAGTGGATTCTAATGCTAGTAAAGAACTTAAGAGAATTAGACGACATATAGAAAGTTGTGAAGAAAAGATAAAAGAAAGGTTAGATAAGTTTATAAGAAGTAGTGCCAATAAAGAATATATTCAAGAATTTTTTATAAGTCAAAGGAATGGTAGATATACAATTCCTATAAAAGCTTCCTATAAGAATCAAGTTCAAGGATCTATTGTAGAAGTGTCTTCTAAAGGGACTACTGTATTTATAGAGCCAAGTTCTGTATCAAAGTATACTACGGAGTTAACTACACTAAAATCAGAAGAGGCCATGGAAGAGTATAGAATACTTGCAACATTAACTGATATGATATTTGAGAGGATTAAAGAGTTAAAGATAAATATAGAAGTCATTGCAGAATATGATATGATTATAGCAAAAGCAAAATATAGTAAAGATATAGATGGAATACAGCCAATTCTAAATAATCATGGATATATAAATATAATTAAGGGTAGATATCCATTAATTAAAAATGCCGTTCCGCTAGATTTTAATATAGGGGATGATTATAGAACCTTGATTATAACTGGACCTAATGCAGGGGGGAAGACAGTGGTGTTAAAGACAGTGGGACTTCTTACATTAGCTACGCAAAGTGGATTTCATATAGGTGCTGAATCAGGAAGCGAAATAGCCATATTTGAGAAAATATTTGTGGATATTGGAGACGATCAAAGTGTGGAAAACGCTTTAAGTACATTTTCATCTCATGTTAAGAATCTTAGTGGAATTTTAAAGGAGAGTAATAAAAATACCCTTCTTCTTTTGGATGAGATAGGAAGTGGTACAGAACCTAATGAAGGAGCAGCACTTGCTATTGCGATACTAGAGGAGTTTTATCATAAAGGATGCATTACCATAGCATCTACTCATTATGGAGAGATTAAGAACTTTTCTCAGAATCATCCTGATTTTGAAAATGCAGCCATGGAATTCCAAAGAGAGACCTTAGATCCACTATATAAGATTTCTATTGGGAAGAGTGGAAATAGTAATGCCCTTTATATTTCAAAAAAAATGGGTATAGCTGATAAAATAATAGATAGAACAAGAAAATATATTGAAACTAAAAGTTATAACTATGAATTGTTAAGAGATAGCAAGATTAATAGAAATAAAGAAGTTGATAATTATAGTGAAGAATCCTATAACTATGAAAAAGGTGATAGGGTTATTGTTCTAGATAAGAAGTTACCAGGGGTTGTATATAAAGAAAAAGATGAATTTAATAATATAATTGTATTTTTAGATGGTGATTTTATTGAAGTGAATTATAAGAGGTTAAAGCTAGAGGTTAGTGCTACAGAGTTATATCCTGAAGGTTATGACTTAAATCAGATTTTTATAGCTTATAAGGAAAGAAAGTTAGAACATGATATAGAAAGAGGTTCTAAAAAAGCACTTAAAAAAATTAGAAAGGAATCCCAAAAGGGAATTTGTGAACAATAAGTAACCTTTGTATTCTTATAGAAAATATTGTCCATAATATAAAAAGATTTTGTTAATTAGTGGAGGAAATTATGGCAATAGAAAAAAGTTTAATTGAAGGATTTTTAAAACAGTTTGATACAGTTCCTTTTTCGGTAAAATATAAGGACGAAGGGAAATTTATTATAGGTGAAGGTGAACCTAAGTTTAAGATAGTTATAAGAAAATTACCTAATAAAACTGATTTGCTAAAAAGTACTTCTCTCGCTTTAGGAGAAGCTTATATGAATGGAGATATAGATTTAATAGAAGGAGATCTATACTATGCTCTTGATACGCTATTAAGTAACATAGATAAGTTTACCTTAGATATAAAAGGTCTTAAAAAGCTACTGCATACTTCTACTTCTTTAAAGCATCAAAAGGAGGAGGTATGTTCTCATTATGATATAGGAAACGATTTTTATAAGTTATGGCTTGATAAAACCATGAGTTACTCTTGCGCTTACTTTAAAAATGATAATGATACATTAGAAGAAGCTCAGATGAATAAAATATATCATATACTTAATAAGCTTAATTTAAAGGAAGGTATGAGCTTATTAGATATTGGATGTGGTTGGGGGTATTTATTAGTAGAAGCTGCTAAAAAATATAAAATCCATGGCGTTGGTATAACCCTTAGTGAAGAACAATATAAGGGGTTTTCAGAGCTAATTGAGAAGGAAAACCTAAGGGAGTATCTACAAGTTAAGCTTTTAGACTATAGAAAATTAAAGGATTCAGGTATGACCTTTGATAGAGTAGTTAGTGTTGGTATGATTGAGCATGTTGGAAGAGAAAATTACAGTTTATTCTTTGATAATGTAAGTAAAGTATTAAATCCTAAAGGTGAGTTTTTATTACACTATATAAGTAGTATCCATGAATCTCAAGGAGACCCATGGATTAAAAAATACATCTTTCCAGGCGGTGTAATTCCTAGTATAAGAGAAATAATGGATACTGCTTGTGAGCATAAGTTTTGTACTATAGATGTAGAAAGTTTAAGACTTCATTACAAGAAAACATTGCTTTATTGGTATAAAAATTTTCAAGATAATATAGATGAAATTAAAAAATTGGTAGATGAAAGATTTATAAGAATGTGGGAAATATATTTATGTTCTTGTGCGGCTTCATTTAATAATGGAGTTGTAGATTTACATCAAATGCTATTTACTAAAGGAGCTAAAAACGATCTACCACCTACAAGAGAATATATGGATAAATAATTTTAAAGAATAAAACGGCCAAGTATATCCTGGTCGTTTTGTTTTTAAAAATTTTAATAATACTATGAATAATTTGATTTCTTTTAGAGAAAGATTTAATTTTTTATAATGTGAGTTTCTATAATTTGAAGTTCTTTAATCAATTCTTGTCTAACAAAACCCTTTGTATTTACTGTGTCAGAGGTTATAAGGCGTACTTCGTACCATAAGGTTTCTAAAGCTTCAACTCCATCAAGAATTGCTACCCTTGAGTTAGATGGGATGGAGCGGAGTATAGGACTATTACTGAGAGGTGAGATATAAAGAGAGCACCGTTTTATTGTTTCACCAGTATTAAATCTAATAGGTCTAGAGTAAACTTTTAAAGTTTCATTTGGCTTATTAATAGTGTTTAATTGAGATGTTAAACTATTATTTTGTTTTGTTAGAACTCTTACTTGAATATTTTGTTTGTTATATTTATCATTTAAAAGATAATATAAAATTCCTAATCCACCAGAGGTAAGAAGTAGGACATAAATGAAAAAAGTTTTTATCACGAATGTACCTCCATAAAAGAGTTTGGTAGTATAAATATATTCCTTTTATTTATGAAATAGACTTAGTAAAATTAATAAGTAATATTAATAAAACTAGTAAAGGTTTAGTGATATAATTCTATGTGAGGAGTTGATGAATAAATGGCTAATACTAAAACTAATGTGATGAGGATACTAGATAATAGTAATATAAATTATAATATATATACATATGAGGTTAAGGATAGTGCTGTAGATGGAATATCAGTAGCCAATAAACTTGGAGTAGCAGTAGAGAATGTATTTAAGACTCTTGTTACAAAAGGCCATAGTGGAGATTTTTATGTATTCGTAGTTCCTGTGGCAAAGGAACTGAATCTTAAGGCGGCGGCAAAGCGTGTAGGAGAAAAGTCAGTAGAAATGATAAAAGTTAGTGATATGCTTAAGATAACGGGATATATTAGAGGTGGATGCTCGCCTATAGGTATGAAGAAAAATTATAATACTGTAATTGATGATTCATCCCTGAATCTAGATAAAATCATTGTAAGTGGTGGTAAAATTGGATTTCAAGTAGAAATAGCACCAAGGGATTTAATTCAGCTGATAAATGCTGAAACCGGTCCTATTGTGAATTAAAATATACATAAAAGAAATAAAGGTTGTCCTAGAAGATAATTTAATTCTTACTAAGACTACCTTTAATTATTATATAGCTAAAGAAAAACTAACATAATCTAATATAAAATCATCAGCTAAAGCTTTCATGTCATTGTGCTGCTCTAGGGAATGTTCATCATATACGCCTATAACCTTCATACCAGCTTTTTTAGCACCTTGAATGGCTGGAAGTAAGTCTTCAAAAACCATGCACTTATCAGGAGAAACACCTAATTTATTTGCTGCTAGAAGATATACATCTGGAAAATCTTTTCCCCTTTTTACCTCATTAGTTAAGGCTATTGTATCAAAATATTCATATATTCCATTAGCTTTTAAGCAAGCTTCTAAAAGTAAAGTGTTATTGCTAGTAGCCAATGCAATTTTTATATTATTTTCTTTAAGTAGGTTAAAAAATTCTTTAACACCAGGCTTTAGTTTCACTTTATTACAGTAAGCTTCATAAGCCATGTCATTCCAATGCTCTTTAATTTCTTCTAAGGTATAAGGTAAATTAAAGGAATTCTTAAAGTAAATAGCTACTTCATTAAAGCTAAGATGAGCAATGTCATTATTTAATGATGGAGGCACATCTAAATTATGTTTAGCTAGGTATTCCGTATCGATTTTATTCCATACCCACATAGAATCAACTATAGTACCATCCATATCAAAAATTGCAGCGTCTATATTTTTAAACATATATTATCACCCCCGCATATTAACATAACAAATAAAACTTTTAATGTAAAGAGTAATGAATATAATGTGGAAACTACCTTTTACTACTAATAAAAAAGTAATAAGAAAGAATGTAATAAAATTAAAAACATATAATGTATTAGTAAAATAAAGGGGGGAAACTATGGATCTTTTAGGTAAGTTTTGGGGGGTTATTTCGGTTATATTTACTTTAGGAGCATTGTCAAGAGTAGTATCTTTAGGGTTTTATAATAAGTTTATTAAAGGTTTGTCAAAGAAAAAACATAGAGGCATAATAAATAAAACTATTAACATAAATAATGTTTTAGAAGAAAACCATGGGGTGTTTGGAGTGGGTGCATTTATTTCTTCAATAATTCATATGTTAATAATGAATTATAAGGAAAGTTTTTCTTTTTGGGGAATTGCAACCTTTGTGTGTGTTTTAATAATGGTAGCTACTGGAATTATAAATAAATTTATTTATAGAGATAAGAGGGGCCAAATAAGAAAGTTTCATACAACTATAATATTAATATATATTGTTTCTTTAGTAATGCATATAATTTTCACCAAATGATATATTATTAAAAAAAGACATTGTTCTTATAGCAGATTTAAGGTCTAGTTACAAAACACTATCTTCCTATAGTAAATAAAAACATATATAGTAAAATAAAAAGGAACATGACATTCATGTTCCTTTTGGTCGGGGTGACAGGGATTGAACCTGCGACCTCATGGTCCCAAACCACGCGCGCTCCCATCTGCGCCACACCCCGCCGACAAAAATTATTATATGATATATTTAATAGGTTGTCAACATATTTTATGCAAAAAGTTTTGCGATATTATATATTATTTTTAAAAGACCAATAAAAGGTATTATAAAATCAGTATATTGTAAATAATAAAAGATGTTACTGAATACAAAAAGTTTAATATATATTTACATAATATTATTGTCATTAAAAAAAGGAGGAGTACAAAAGATGAAGGAATATAGGTTTAGTGAGGCTTCTAAAAGATATATGAGAAAGCAATTGTCTAATAGTATACTTTTATCGAGTCTTTTACTCATAATTACAATAGGATTATTTATAAGGAACAATCTTTTTTATGGGAGATTTTTATTAGTGTTTTTTATAGTAGGATTAATAGTTACAGGTCTTGTTACTAAAAAAGTAAGAAGCATTGATGAGCTTAAATATATAAAAGTATATAAAGATAAATTTTGTATAAATAACAATATGAATGAAAAACCAAAAACTTTTTATTTTAGAGATGTAAATAAAGCAATGAGGGATAATAAAGGGATTATATTTTACGTGGGGAAAAGGGATTATAGAATATTATCTAGTTTTTTAGAGCAAAGTGAAGTTGATGAACTTTGGAAGAAGTTTTCCAGGTATAAATAGATATATTTACTATAATTAAATTCTATAGATTAGATTATGAGCATAGGTATATATTATTCTTAAATTAAGGGGGAGCATAAATGAATAAAATGAATCTTGCTACTTTAGGAGTAATTATATTAGTTATTTTGGGATTAGTGTGGATTATATGCTTTGATAATATTGATAATAGTAGCCATGAAATAATTAATAAAGAAAGAGAAATTATAAATTATGATGAGATAAAGGGAATTTGGTTATCTTATTTAGATTTATCAGCTATGCTTAAGGGGAAAAATGAAAATGAATTTAGAAAAAATATATCACAAGCAATAGATAATGTAGAATCTATGGGGTTGAATACTTTAATTGTACATGTAAGACCTTTTTCTGATGCCTTATATCAATCTAAATATTATCCATGGTCTATATATTGTTCGGGCATAGAAGGTAATGCTCCGGGATATGATCCTCTTCAAGTTATTATAGAGGAAGCTCATTTAAGAAATATAAGAGTAGAGGCTTGGATTAATCCCTATAGAGTTAGAAGTGATAGTGTTAAGTTGCCACTGTCTTTGGAGAATCCTGCTAGCAAATGGATAAAAGATGGTAGTGATAATATAATAAAATGTAATGGTGGAATATATTATAATCCTGCCAAAGAAGAAGTTAGGCAACTTATAGTGAATGGAGTAAAAGAAATAGTGGAGAACTATGAAGTTGATGGAATACATTTTGATGATTATTTTTATCCATCTAGTGATGTGTCTATAGATAGTAAAGCTTATGGCGAGTATACAAGTTCAGGAGGAGATTTAGATTTAGAGAGTTGGAGACGTGAAAATGTTAATATTCTCGTAAGGCAGGTTTATTCAATTGTTAAAGAGATAAGCCTAGAGGTAGTCTTTGGAATAAGTCCACAAGGCTCTATGGATAATAACTATAATAGCCAATTTATTGATGTGAAGAAGTGGATTCAAAACCCTGGATATATTGATTATATTTGTCCACAAATATATTATGGCTTTTTAAATGATAATAGCAATTTTCAACAAGTTATTGAAGAGTTTGATAGTCTTGTTGCTGAATCTACAGTAAATTTATATATAGGTTTATCTGTATATAAAGTTGGTAGTGAAGATACTTGGGCAGGTAATGGAAAGGATGAGTGGAGAAATAGTACAGATATATTAAAAAGACAGGTGGAAGCTTCAAGAAAGTTAAAGAAGTACAAAGGAATATTACTATTTAGGTATGACTCTTTGTTTAATCCATCATCAAATGTAAAAAGTCAGATACAACAGGAGAGATCAAATTTAAAATCTTTATTTAAGTAAAAAAAGAAAGGGGTGACTATTTATAAGTCACCTCTATAGTTTTTTCTATACTTCCTATGCCACCAACTTTTATTAAATAGTCATTATTAATAGCTTCACCCGTGCAGATGATTTCACTTGGATTATTCATGTAATAACCTTGTTCGCAACATATGGTTAGTTTATCTTTAAAATCAAGTATGTTATGTTTCATTATGTATGCACATAATGCGCCATTAGATGTGCCAGTAGCACTTTCTTCATCGATACCTACACTAGGACCGAAATTTCTAGTTGCAACAGTGCTTTTAGAATTTTCAGTTTCTAAAGAGAAGGCATGAAGACCTACTAAATTTAAGTTATCTGTGTATTCTTTTAGGCCTTGAAAATCTGGATTTATTCTTTTTAGAGCATTTAGAGATTTAACTGGGAACATTATATCTTTAAGCCCTGTAGAAATTATCATAGGTTTTAATGCATGACCTTGGATTCCAGCATCTTCTAAGGTTATTCCTAATATATCACAAAGTTCTTTTACATCATCAATATATGAATAGAACTTAGGATTAGTTTGAGTCATAAGCACATAGGCAATTTTTTCATTATCAAAATAAATTTCTATGTCTAAAATACCGGCAAGAGTTTTTTGTTTTAATTTTACTGGACTTGTACTTGGTTTGATAAAGCCTAATTTAGCTAAGGTATAGAAAGTGGCGATGGTAGCATGACCACATAAATCAACTTCTGTTGAAGGGGTAAAAAATCTAACCTCATAGTCATAATCGTCACATTTTGATTTTATCACAAAGGCAGTTTCGGAAAGTTTTACTTCTTTTGCGATAGCTGCCATGTCATTAGAGGATAAGTCATCACAATCAATAACTACACCAGCCTTGTTTCCACCCATATCATTGTGAGTAAAGGCATTAACTATGTACACAGTTTTATTAAAGTTTGATTTCATTTTGTCACCTCGTTTATATATTAAAAATATAGCTATCTTAATTAAAGGATAGCTATATTAATTGGTATAAGATAAAATTAATTAGCTAGATACATTTCACCAACAACATTTATATCTCCAGCACCTACGGTAATAATAAGATCACCATCTTTGGCCTTTGATTTTAAGTGATTAACTATTTCTTCAAAGCTATGATAGTTTATTGCATCAACTCCTGTAAGTCTTATAGCATCGCCTAACTTTACTGAGTTAACAATTCCAGTATCTTTTTCACGAGCAGCGTATATATCTGCTAATAATAAATGCTTTACTCCATTGAAGGTTCTTACAAAGTCATCAAAAAGAGTTATAGTTCGAGTGTAGGTATGAGGTTGAAATACCACATATAAATCTTTATGAGGATAATTTTTACAAGCACTAAGAGTAGCTTGAATTTCTGTTGGATGATGAGCATAGTCATCTATTACAGTAACACCATTTTTAGAACCCTTAAATTCAAATCTTCTATGAGTTCCTCCAAAATTAGATAATCCTTTAATTATAGATTCATTAGAAATGTTAAGAGCTAAGGATGTACATATAGCAGCTAAAGAGTTAAGCACATTATGTTCTCCAGGCACATTTAAGGCTATAGGAAATAACATATGGTCATTTTTATATAAATCATAAGAACCACAACCAAGAGAATTATAAGTTATATTTTTAGCTTTATACTCACCATTATTTATTCCGTAAGTCATTATAGTACATTTATGATTATTTAATATATCAGAAACGTTACTATCATCACTATTGCATACAAGGAAACCATCATCTGGTATGATATCTATAAATTTATTAAAAGTATCTTTTATGTGATTTATATCCTTATAAAAATCTAAATGGTCTGCATCTACATTTAATATAATTCCTATATAAGGATGAAATTTTAAGAAAGATCCTTTATACTCACAAGCTTCAGTAACAAAGTAATCACTATTTCCAGCAAGAACATTACCCTCTATAACATCTAATTCTCCACCTACTAATATGGTAGGATCCACTTGTTCTTCAATTACAATGTGGGCAAGCATTGAAGTTGTGGTTGTTTTGCCATGAGTACCAGCAACAGCTACATTATATTTATGGCCAAGCATAATTCTGCCTAAGAATTCAGCTCTATCCATCATAGGAAGGTTTAGTTCAATTGCCTTTTGAAACTCAGGATTATCATCACTGATAGCAGCAGTGTATACTACTAAATCTGAATCCTGTATGTTATCTGCACTGTGTCCTATATATATATATGCACCTTTATTTCTAAGTTTTTCAACCATATTTGAATTTTTCATATCTGAACCAGATACAGTATATCCGTTTTTAAGTAGAATCTCAGCAAGACCACTCATACTAATGCCACCAATACCAATAAAGTGAACTTTTTTATTTTTATCTTGTAAAAAATCAAAACTCATATAATAACAACTCCTATATAAAATATAATACTACATTCATGAATTTGTATATTAAAACATAGTTATAGATCAACCTAATAACCATTGTATGTGTATAAAAATAAATGAATACCTAATATAAATTATATACAAAAATCTATATAAAAAACACATATATTTTAGAAAGCTTCGTAAATTATATATCTATAGGAAAAATGAATGAAAATATCCAAAAAATTTAAAAGAAAATTCAGAAAAAGGCTTTTCGGATAGAAATAAATATGTTAAAATAAAAACAAAGTTAGAGATGGTTTTTAAGTATAATAACTAATTATATTTATTAAGTATCTAAGTGGAAATAATAGATGTTTTCTAAGTGTATGTATATTTAATATCAATTACAATAACTACTAGGCCATAAGGCTAGTAGAAATTTTCTGGAGGAGTGTGTTAAAATGTTAACAATTGGTCTGAGAGAATATGTAAATTGGCAACTGAATATTAATGGTGAAGAAGAGGATAAAATGCTCAATACTTGTGAAGAGAATGATATCATGGGTATGGAGTTTGAATATTTATTGTGGCAATTTAGCTTGTAAATTGCCAAATCTATTTTAAAGTCCCTATAATAATCGTGAAAAAGTCCTTAGTTTAGACTAAGGACTTTTTTATTATGTAATTATGTTAAAAAGTTGTGCTGTAAGTTTTGTAATTTGCAAAGAGTATTAACAATGGAGAAGATGATTACTCCAGCTAAGTTAGAAGTGATATTATCTTTATCAAATCTAGGTGCCACTTCACATATATCAAAGGTTATAACCCTATTTGACTTTAAAATATGTTTAAGTAGTTTTATAACTATTTCTGGGTTTAGACCTAAGGTTTGCGTAGAACTAACCCCTGGTGCAAAAGAGGCAGAAAATACATCTGAGCAAATAGTTACATATATATAATCTTGGTTTCTCATAAAGGTATTTAGCTCTCTTAAAAGTTGCCAACCATCACTATATAGGATGTCTTTCGCAAGGGTGTATTGAACACCTAGTTTTTTAGCGGTTTTAAATAGATCCACTGTATTGCTGTGCTGTTGTATCCCAATACAGAAATAGGAGAAATCCATGTTTTTATCATGACAAATATCAGAGATTTGTTTAAACATAGTTCCAGAACTTCCCTCGTTATTATATGGTCTAAGATCGAAGTGAGCATCAAAATTTATAATTCCGATTCGAGGTTTACAAGATATTTTATCCAGATGAGATAGAGCCCCATTATAGTTCCCAAAGGCTGTCTCATGTCCTCCTCCTAGAACTATAGGAAAAATATTCAGATCTAGTAACTTAGACACGCAGTCGCTTAAAAGCTTTTGCCCTTCAGCAAGAGAAATGTCCTCAACTATGATATCTCCGGCATCAAAAATTTTTACCGATTGATTAAAAGTACAAGGTAGATTTGAAAGCTCTTTTCTGATGGATATAGGACCATTCATGGCACCTATACGACCTTTATTTTTTTTTACACCTTCATGGCAACAAAAGCCTAAAAGTGCAAAATTTAGTCCATCAAGAGGCTCAAGATCATCTCTTCGAAGATCAAGAGGTGTTATCCATTGATGCCATCTAAAAGCATCAAAATTATCGTCACTGTCTATTCTTCCTTGCCATAAGTTTTCGTTCATAGGTTCATAGTTTTTAATAAACATAAAATCACCCCACAAGTAACTTCTTAGTAGTATTATACGTTTTCAGTATAAGTCAAAGGAGAGATATTATCAATGTTATATGTAAAATAGTAGTTATATTTTATTTGTTTTTGAATATACATATTTAAAGATAAAGAGATATGCAGTGAATTAAAAGGTATTGATAATAATTTTTAGTAATGAAATAAAATAATATTGACAATTGAACGTATGTTCGATATCATGTAAATATGAGAACAGATATGGGGGTTAAAGAATGGGAAACAAAGATTTATTCATTGAGTTAAAGTATAAGGCAGATGGGCAAGGACTTGAAGGTATAAATTTTTTAGAAGATGATAAAGAAATAGGTGGTCAGAAATACATGCTTTGTGGTGGAGTTTTAAATAAGAATGGAGGAAAACTTTTATTTAAAGCTAGAAATATACAAGAAGCTAATGAATTTACAAAAAGGAATCCTTTGACTTCGAAAATGGTGGCATGTAGTTGATAGATATTATAAAATAATATTGAAATTAAAGGCTATTTCAAAATGAAGATTTATTTAATCTTTATTTTGAAGTAGCTCTTTTTATTTACAATGAGGATATTTTTTTGCTAATTAATCTGTGATTAACATAAAAGATGAATTTATATTGTTTTAAATAGTATATTAAAGAAAATAAAAAAAGTAATTGTAATATAGTAATAAAACAGATAGAATAAAGGTGAATAATAAAGGCAAAAATAAAGATAAAATTCGGAAAGGTATAGTTTGTATGGAGAAAATTAAGCATAAATTTAATAGAAACCAAAGGGTTATTGGTATAACAAAAGTTTTAACAGAAAATCCTAATAAGGTTATAACTTTAAATTTATTTACAGAGAAATTCAATGCAGCAAAATCTACTATTAGTGAAGATATTGTTATAGTTAGAGAAGTAATAGAAGGTTTATCCATGGGAAAGATAGAAACAGTAGCAGGTGCTGCAGGTGGAATAAGATTTATAAATGAAAAATCAAATGAAGATAGAAAACAGTTTTTAGAAGATTTGTGTGAAGCACTAAGACAGCAATCTAGAGTTGTTCCGGGTAATTTTCTATATATAACAGATATAGCATATAATCCAAGTATTATTCAAAATTCAGCAATAATATTAGCTAGTAAATTTAAAGATATGAACGTGGATTATGTAGTTACAATAGAAACTAAAGGTATTCCATTAGGTTATGAGGTTGCAAAACAATTAGGAGTTCAGCTTGTTACAGTACGTCATGATACTAAGTATACAGAAGGTACTACAGTAAGCATAAATTATGCTTCTGGTTCAAGCAATAGACTTCAAACTATGACATTATCAACAAAGTCTATGAAGAGAAGTAGCAGATGTGTATTTGTAGATGACTTTATGAGAGGTGGAGGAACTGCAAAGGGAATTAAAGAGCTTTTAAGTGAATTTGATAGTGAATTATTAGGTAGTGGTTTTTTAATAGATAATGTAGAAGTTAAGGATAAGCTGGTAGATGATTATATTTCATTAGTAAATTTTTATGGTATTGGAGAAGATGGAATTGCGATTGTTAGTCCATCTAGTGAAAAAAACGAATAAGTTACAAAAAAATATGGAAAATGTTTCGACAAATAGAAGGATTTACAATGCATTAGTAGAATAATACATGAAAGCACATCTTGGAGGTGGAATTTCATGATAATTACAGACGTTAGAATTAGAAAAATTACCACAGAAGGAAAAATGAAAGCTATAGTATCTATAACTTTAGATAATGAATTCGTGGTTCATGACATCAAGATAATTGAGGGTCAAAGTGGTAATTTTATAGCTATGCCTAGTAGAAGAACTCCTGATGGAGAATTTAAGGATATAGCTCACCCAATTAATACAGAAACAAGAGAGAAAATTCAAAAATCTATACTTGACGAGTATGAAAAAGTAAAAAATGAAGAGCAAGTAGAAGATGAAATAGTCTAATTATAAAAAGGAGCGTAGCACTCCTTTTTATTTTGTGTATCGTTAATAGTATATCGTTAATATATATTTTCATGTAAAAAATATACTTTGGTTGAAAAAGTGTAACAGTTTCAATATAATAGTATAGAAGTAGTATATAAAAATAATAAATATGATAGATTAATATTGAAAATTTAATAAATATTAGTTTTAAATTATTATAGAATAATTTATCAGGAAAGACTAATTACATTTTAAATGAAGAGGTGTATGAATTGTATAAATGTGCTATAATCCTTGCTGCTGGCGAAGGTAAAAGAATGAAATCTAATACTCCTAAGGTTCTACACAAAGTTTGTGGAAAAGAAATGATAAACCATGTTATAGATAATATAAGAAAGTCCGGAGTAGAAGAAGTAAGTGTGGTTATTGGAAAAGGTGCTGATAAAGTTAGAAAAGGCACTGAAAGTAGAAATATTTTCTACTCAGTTCAAGAAGAACAATTAGGTACTGGGCATGCAGTAATGTGTGCAGAAGAATTTTTAAAAGGTAAAAAAGGTTCAGTATCTATATTTGTTGGAGATGGGCCTCTAATAACACAAGAAACAGTTACAAAGCTTACTAAATATCATGAAGAACAAAAATGTAGTGCTACAATATTGACATCTATAATGAGTGACCCTCTAAAGTATGGAAGAATAATTAGAAATTCTCAAGGAGAAGTAGAGAAAATTGTAGAGTTTAAGGATTGTAATGAAGAAGAAGTAAAAGTTAATGAAATTAACTCAGGGATGTATTGTTTTGATATAGACATATTATTAAATACCTTAGGTAAACTTAATAATAATAATAATCAAGGTGAGTACTATTTAACAGATGTAATAGAAATATTAAAAAATGAAGGTAAGAAAGTTGGAGCTATTGCTGTTGATGTAGAAGAAATTACAGCAGTAAATTCAAAGGTAGAGCTTTCTGTTGCTAATGATATAATGAGAAGTAGAATAAATAGAAACCATATGGATAATGGTGTTATAATTATGGACCCTAGAAGCACCTATATAGAATGTGATGTAATTATAGGTCAAGATACGGTTGTATATCCAGGGAATATCATAGAAGGAACTACGGTAGTTGGTGAAAATTGCGTATTATACTCAAATAACAGAATAACTAATAGTATAATTGGTGATGATGTAACTGTAGAAAATTCTGTAGTATTAAACAGTAAGATTGGAAATAATACTACAGTTGGACCTTTTGCGTATATAAGACCAGAAACAACTATAGGTGAAAATGCAAGGATAGGCGATTTTGTTGAAATTAAAAAATCATCAATAGGTGACGGAACTAAGGTATCTCACTTAACTTACATAGGAGATGCAGAAGTGGGAGAAAAATGTAATTTTGGGTGTGGAACTGTTGTAGTAAATTATGATGGAAAAGCAAAATATAAAACTACAATTGGAAACAATGTATTTATAGGATGTAATACTAACTTAGTATCACCAGTTGAGGTAGAAGATAATACTTATATTGCAGCTGGATCAACAATAACCGAGAAAATACCAGAGGGCTCCTTAGCTATAGCAAGAGCTAGGCAAATAAATAAAGAGAACTGGGTATATGATAAAAATAAAAACAAATAAAATTTTAGGAGGACTACATAAATGATAAGCCATGGAAGAAACATTAAAATCTTTGCAGGAAACTCATATCCAGAATTAGCTGCTGATATTGCAAACCGCTTAGGGCTTTCTGTTGGAGAAAGTCAAGTTACTACTTTTAGTGATGGTGAGATTGCGGTAAATATTGGAGAAACTGTTAGAGGACTGGACGTATTTGTTATACAGCCAACTAGTGCCCCAGTAAACAATAATTTAATGGAACTTTTAATTATGATTGATGCACTTAAGAGAGCATCAGCAGGAAGAATAACGGCGGTTATTCCTTACTATGGATATGCACGTCAAGACAGAAAGGCAAAGGCAAGAGATCCAATTACAGCAAAATTAGTTGCTGATTTAATTACAGCAGCAGGAGCAGATAGAGTTTTAACTATGGACTTACATGCAGCTCAAATACAAGGATATTTCAATATTCCAGTTGATAATTTAGTGGGTTCACCAATACTAAGTGATTACTTTATAGAAAAAGGATTTAAAGATTGTGATGATGTAGTTGTAGTTTCACCAGATCTTGGTAGTGTTACAAGAGCAAGAAAGTTTGCTGATAAACTAAACGCTCCAATAGCTATTATAGATAAGAGAAGACCAAAGGCTAATGTAGCTGAAGTTATGAATATAATCGGTGAAGTAAAAGGTAAAAAGGTTATACTAATAGATGATATGATAGACACAGCTGGAACTATTTGTAATGGTGCTAATGCTTTAGTTAAAATGGGTGCTACTGAAGTATATGCTTGTTGTTCACATGCTGTACTTTCTGGTCCAGCCATAGAAAGACTAGAAGCATCGGTGATAAAAGAGCTAGTTATGCTTGATAGTATTCATCTACCACAAGAAAAAATGCTTGATAAGATAAAAATATTATCTATAGCACCGTTATTTGCAGAAGCTATTAGAAGAATATATGAAGAAGTTTCTGTAAGCAAGCTTTTTGATGAATAATATTAAATATTATATGTATTCATAATAAGTTTGGACAGTAATTTGGTTTTATTTAGGGGAGGAAGTTTTTCTTCCCCTATTTTTAGTATAAAAAGGAATGTTTTCACCATAACTTTATAAATATTTTGTTAAAAATATTAATTTTAATGAGAAAATACTTGGACTTAAAGTTATTGTTATATAATATTATAAAAGATATTATGTAGAAATTATATTCGTAAATTAAATAAAATATCTTAAGTATTTAGGAGGGATATCAATGGAAGGTAATTTAGGAAAGATATTAGTTGTTGATGATGATAAAAATATATGTGAAGTAATAAAGATGTATTTGGAGAATTCAGGATACCATGTTAAGGTGGCCAATGACGGAAGAGAGGCTCAAGAAGCATTTACTAGTTATAAACCTGATTTAGTGCTTTTAGATGTTATGTTACCATACCTGGATGGCATAGATGTGCTAAAGTGGATAAGAAGGGATAATGAAACACCAGTTATAATGATAACTGCAAAAGGAGAAACTTTTGATAAAGTTTTAGGACTTGAGCTTGGAGCAGATGATTATATAGTAAAACCCTTTGAACCTAAGGAACTTATGGCTAGAGTTAAGGCTGTTCTAAGAAGATATACTGCAGAGGGTGATAGTAAAGAAACATTAACCTTTGATAATTTAGTTATAGATATAAATTCATATAATGTAACATACATGGGACAGGAAATTAAAATGCCACCTAAAGAGTTTGAATTATTACACTTCTTAGCAAGTAATAAAAACAGAGTATTTACAAGAGAACAACTGCTTTGTGAAGTGTGGGGATATGATTATCCAGGAGATTCAAGAACTGTAGATGTTCATGTGAAGAGATTAAGAGAAAAAGTATCAGGAGGAGATAATTGGCAGTTAGAAACTGTTTGGGGAGTTGGATATAAATTTGAGGTGAAATAGATGGTGAAAAATAGCTTATTTTCTAAAATGGTTGTTACTTACACCATTATAATTACAGTAAGTTTTACTATTTTAGCTGCATTTCTTTCCTTTTGGTTTCAAGATTATTTTATAAAGACGAGACAAAGTGATCTTACTAGACAGGCAGATATAATTGAAGGTATTGCAACAAAATATTTAACTGGGGCATCATCATATGAAGAATTAACTACAAATATAAAGTTTATATCAACATATATAAATGATGATATAGTTCTCGTAGATAGTAATGGATATGTTTATTCAGTTACTAACATTAAATATACTCCACTCATAGGGAAACAGATTTTTCATGATGATTTGGAAAATATAAACAATAGTGATTATATAGATGCTTTTAATGAGTATGGAGTTTATATGGATGAGAAAGTATACGTTATGATGAAAGTTGTAAAAGATGCTAAAGGGCAATCTATGGGAGCCACTTTATTTAGTGTATCAACAGATATTTTAGATAAATCACTTTCTAATGTTTATCAAATTATTTGGTTATCTGCAGTTTTCGCTGTAATTGCTTCTTGTATCGTAATTTATTATTTTTCTCAAAAGATGATAGTTAATCCGTTATCAGAAATGAGTGGGGTTGCAAGAAAAATAGCTCAAGGAGATGTAGATAAAAGAGTTGAAATTCATTCTGATGATGAAATGGAGGAGTTTGCAAATGCATTTAATGTGATGGCAGACTCGCTACAAAAGGTAGAACAAAATAGAAAAGAGTTTATTTCAAATGTTTCTCATGAGTTAAGATCTCCAATGACATCTATAAAAGGATTTATAGGTGGAATTTTAGATGGAGTAGTTCCTGATGAAAAGCATAAGTATTATCTAAATATAGCCTATGAAGAAATACAAAGATTAACAAGACTTATTAATGATTTACTTGATTTATCAGCAGTGGAATCGGGTACTTATAAGCTGGAGAAGGTACCTGTGGACATTAATGAAATAGTGAGAATATGCATATTGAGAAATGAAAATAGAATAAGAAATAAAAATTTGGATGTACAGGTATTTTTTGAAGGAAGTGAACTCTGGGTACTTACAGATGGAGATAAAATAACACAAGTTATAACTAATCTTTTAGATAATGCTATTAAATATGGAAAAGAAGATGGATTGATACAAATATCCTGTAGAAAAAAAGGTAAGAAGGCTAATATATCAATTTTTAATGAGGGATCTAATATAGATGAAGAAGATATTAAACATATCTGGGAAAGATTCTATAAAGTTGATAAATCAAGAACACAAAAAGTGAGTACAGGATTAGGGCTCTCTATAGTTAAAAAGATTGTTAGCTTACATGATGAAGAAATATGGGCGTGTAATAAAGAAAATGGAGTTGAATTTATATTTACTTTACAATTAGCAAAGAAGAGTATGTAATAATCTTAAGGAGCTAAGAGGAAGGAGGCTATTATGAGCAATTTTAATGATGATTATAAGGATGTTAAAGCAAAAATAACCTTTAACAAAATTAAGAAAAGACGTAAAGGTAAAATTGTTGCAATTACTATATTTTGCTTATTTGTAGCCTCCTTAGGTGGGGCTGTTACAGCTTTAGTGGTAAACACTGAAAACGAAAATTATTATGTTCAAGGTAATAATAAAGACGAAGAAGTTAATACCACTAATTCAAAGCTTCAATCAGCTGCTCACAAAGCAGCCCAATCTGTTGTTTCAGTTATTAAGGTTATTGCAGATGATAAGTGTATAAAAGAAACTAATGTAGGAGTAGGCGTTGTCATAGAAAATGGACAATATGTTATAACTAGCTATTTAGGTATTGAGGATGCAACCAGTGTTAAAGTGAAGTTACACAATGACATTGTATATAATGCATCTATAATAGGATTTGATAGTATTTATGATATTGCTATGATTAAAATAAATGGAGATGCATTACAACCTATGACTATAGCTAAGAATTCTACTAAGATTGAAAAGGGAGATAGAGTTATTAGTGTAGGAAATCCTCTGGGTAAATCTTTTAATGAAAATATAGAGGTAAGTACGGTGTTAAATACTAGAGAAAATATAGTATTTAAAAATAGAGAAACTAAAGTAGCTGAGTCTTTAAGAATGATAAAGACTTCAGTTATTCCTAAGTTTATCAATACTGGAGCAGCTTTATGTAATTTGGATGGAGAACTTATAGGAGTAAATAATACTACTATGACATATCACAATGAATTTTTAAAAAATAGTTTTTATATTTCCGCAGAGGATCTAGAGCCTATTACCTATGGAATTTTAGATAAGCAAGATTCTCTTATTAACCATATGGGAGTTTATGGGGAAGAGGCTATTTCCCAAAGTGAAAATGGTATTGATGGAGTATATGCAAAGGAAGTTACAAGAAATGGTTTAGCTTATGAAGCTGGAATTAGGCCAACAGATATAATTGTTGAAGTGAATGGTATGAAAGTTAATACTGTCAGTGACATAAATTCTATAATGAGTAAATTTAAAAGTGGAGAGACAATAAAATATAAAGTATTCAAAAATGGTGATTATGTTGACTTTAAAATAAAGATTTCAGAGTAATATATAAAAAGTAGCATTTAGGGATGCTACTTTTATTTTATTTTAGGTAAAACTTCTAGTATAATAGTCAAAGAAGATTATTTTTATGTTAAGAGATATTATGTTATAGAATATATTGGAGGTAATTATGTATTTAGTTGTGGGATTAGGAAATCCGGGAGATAGATATGATAAAACAAGACATAATGTAGGGTTTGATGTAGTTGATATGTGTGAAAAAAAGTATAACTTTAGTATAAATAGGACAAAATTTAAAGGAGTATACGGTGAGAGTAGTATAGCCAATGAAAAGGTTATATTTTTAAAACCTCAAACTTATATGAATTTAAGTGGAGAAAGCGTTAGAAGTATAATAGACTTTTATAAAATACCAGTAGAAAATATTATAGTTATATACGATGATATTAGTCTAGAAGTTGGAAGACTTAGAATAAAGGGAAAAGGAAGTGCAGGCGGTCACAATGGTATTAAGAATATAATTTCTCATTTAGGTACTGATAGTTTTTCAAGGATTAAAGTTGGAATTGGAGAGCCAGCCTATGATTTAGTTGAGTTTGTTACAGGAAGATTCTCTAATGAAGATAGAGAGATTATTGAAAAATCTTTTGAGGCAGCAGTGGATGCAGTATCAGTGATCATAAATGAAGGAATTAATCAAGCAATGAATAAATTTAATTCTTTTAATGCAGGAAAGTAGTAAATAGTTTAAGAGGTGATATTTTGAGACTAAAAGGAGTAATGACACCTTTAAAGTTAAGTAGTGAATATAGAGATATAAAGAGATATATAAATGAGGAAAAGTATCCATTAGGCATACATGGTCTTTCGGAATCTGGTAAGAGCTACTTGCTATATGGTGTTTATGAAGATATAGAAAAAAGTATGCTAGTGCTAACTCATAATGACATGGAAGCTAAAAACATATATGAAGATCTTAGCTTTTATTGTAATGATGTATATTATTTTCCTACGAGTGAGGTAACTTTTTACAATGTAGAAGCTGTATCAGGGGACTTGAGATGGGAGAGGCTGAAAGTATTAAATAAGATTCTTCATGAGGGAAAATGTATTGTTGTAACTTCTATCGAGGCTTTAGCAGCATCCTATGCTCCTGTAGAGCTATTCAAGAAATTTTCATTTGAAATTTCTTTAGAAAGTACCATAGACATAAGAGCGTTGAGCGAAAAACTTGTACAATGTGGTTACGAAAGGTGTAGTGTTGTAGAAAACATAGGTCAATTTTCAGTTAGAGGGGGGATTATAGATGTTTATCCTCCTATTAGTAGCATGCCATTTAGGATTGAGCTTTTTGATGATGAAGTTGATTCCATAAGAACTTTTAATAAAGACAATCAAAGAAGTATAGATAAAGTAGATAAAGTAGAAATATTTCCAGCTAAAGAGATAATTCTTACAGAAGGGGTTATAAATCTTGCAAAAGAAGAAATTAGAAAGGAATTAGATGGAGCTATATCAAGATTTAATAAATCTAAAGATAAGGATGCTTTAGAAAGAATAAATTCTACGGTTAAGACAAATTTGGAGAGTCTTGAAGAAACTTGGACCTTTGAAACTATTGATAGCTATATTCCTTATTTTTATAAAAATAAAACTACATTTTTAGACTACTTTAAGGATAGTTTAGTTGTAGTGGATGATGTAAATAGGGCTATGGGTAAGTTGGATAGTGTATACTTTGAATTTGAAGAGAATTATGAAAATTTTCTAAGTAGAGGTAACATTTTACCGAAACAAGGAGAACTACTAATACCTAAAGAAATGATTGGAGAAATTTTAGAAGTGAGTAAAACTATAACTTTACAGAGTTTAGGAACTGCTTCTAATGCATTAAAACCAAGAAATTTAATAGCATTTTCTCAGATTACAATTCATGATTATCATGGACAGTTAGACATGCTTATTGAAGATATAATAGAGAAAAAGAAAAAAGGATATAGAACTTTAATTTTATCTGGTACAAGAACAAGGGGAGAAAGATTAATTGACACTTTAAGAGATAGAGGGATAGAAGCTACTTATAAAGACCTAGTTTCTAGCATTCAGCAAGGGGAAGTAGTGGTGACCTTTGGAAGTTCTATTAAAGGATTTGAGTATCCTGATTTAAAGGTATGTGTTATATCAGACTCCGAAGTTTTCGGTCAATCTAAGAGGAAAGCCACAAGAAGAACTACTAAAAAAGGTGCAGGAAAAATAAAAAGCTTTACTGATTTAAAGCTTGGTGATTATGTGGTACATGTGAACCATGGAGTTGGTGTATATAAGGGTATTAATCAATTAGATGTACAGGGAAATAAAAAAGATTATTTGGTTTTAGAATATAATTCAGGAGATACTTTATATGTCCCTGTAGAGCAATTAGATTTAGTACAAAAATATATTGGCAGTGAAGGCAAATCACCCAAAATAAATAAATTAGGTGGAAGTGAATGGGCAAAGGCTAGAAGTAAAGTAAAAAAATCTGTTGAAGATATTGCTGAAGATTTGGTTAAGCTTTATGCTATCAGAAATACTTTAAAGGGGCATAAATATGCCAAGGACACCCCTTGGCAAAGTCAGTTTGAAGGAGAATTTCCATATGAGGAAACCCCGGATCAGTTAACTGCAATTGAAGATATTAAAAAAGATATGGAAAGCGATAAACCTATGGATAGGCTTCTTTGTGGGGATGTTGGATATGGGAAAACCGAGGTTGCGCTTAGAGCTGCCTTTAAGTGTGTTATGGATGGAAAACAGGTAGCTATATTAGTACCTACTACAATACTAGCAGAGCAACACTATAAAAATATGTTAAAAAGGTTTTCAGATTTTCCTATTAAAATAGGAATGATTAGCAGATTTAGAACTGCGTCTCAAGTTAAAGAAACTTTAAATGCTCTAAGAGAAGGAAATTTAGATATTATAGTAGGTACTCATAAGTTGCTTCAAAAGAGTGTGGTATTTAAGGATCTAGGTTTATTAATTGTAGACGAAGAGCAAAGATTTGGGGTTAGTCACAAGGAGAAGATTAAGGAAATAAAGAAAAACATAGATGTATTAACTTTAAGTGCTACTCCTATTCCTAGAACCCTACACATGTCTTTAACAGGAGTGAGGGATATAAGTATAATAGAAACTCCTCCTGAAGAAAGATATCCTATTCAAACTTACGTTGTAGAATTTAATGATCAACTTATAAGAGATGCAATAATTAGGGAAATGAATAGGGGAGGACAAGTATTTTTTGTATATAATAGGGTTGAAACTATAAGTGATATGGCAACATATTTGCAAAAGTTGGTCCCAGAAGCTAGAGTTGCTATAGGTCATGGTCAGATGACCGAAAGAGAATTGGAAAAGGTAATTATAGATTTTGTAGATAAAAAATACGATATACTTTTAAGTACAACTATAGTAGAGACTGGTATAGACATTCAGAATGCAAATACTATGATAATAGCAAATGCAGATAAGATGGGATTATCTCAACTATATCAATTAAGGGGAAGAGTAGGGAGAACCAATAGAATAGCATATGCTTACTTTACTTATACTAAGGATAAGGTTTTAACAGAGGTTGCAGAAAAAAGATTAAAGGCAATAAAAGACTTTACAGAATTAGGCTCAGGATTAAAGATAGCTATGAGAGATTTAGAAATAAGAGGTGCAGGGAATATAATGGGAGCAGCTCAATGTGGTCATATGTCTGCTGTTGGATATGACTTATATTGCAGAATGCTTGAAGATGCAGTAAGCATTGTAAAAGGTGAAGTAGATAAGGAACCTATTGAAACTACAGTAGATATGAAAATTGATGCATATATTCCTAGTAACTATATACAGGATGAAACTCAAAAAATTCAAGTATATAAAAAGATTGCATCTATTGAATCCTATGAGCATATGTTAGAGGTTATTGAGGAGATTGAAGATAGATACTCTAATATTCCAGAAAGTGTTTATAATTTAATGAATATAGCTTATTTAAAGGCAATTGCTAGAGAAATTGGGGTTTTAGAGATAAAGGATACTGGAATTCAAGTACAGATAACCTTTAAAGACAAGTCATACTTAACTTCTGAAATGGTAAAATATATACTAGACAATTATAAGAGACAAATCACATTTAAAATGGGAGATGTTCCAGTTCTAGTGTATAAGAGTAAGGATATTAATAAAAAGGAGCTATTAGATATACTTATAAATATTATTAAGGATTTATCAACAATGAGTAAATAGATTTAGCTACTATTTATTTAATAGTATTTTTATGGTAAAATTGAATAGCAATAATAACTAAAAAAACCGAATGGAGGATAATAAATTGATAAAATTAAAGAAGATTTTAGCTGGTCTAATGGCGTCTACACTAATGCTTTCAGCAGTGGGGTGTGGAATGATAGAAAAAACAGAGGCAGGTATTAATAAGACAGTAGTTGCTAAGGTTTATAAAGAAAAGATAACCTTAGGAGAAGTGGACAGTAGGTTAAGTACGGTTTATGAGCAAGTAAAGGCTCAGTACGGAGAAAATTATAAAGAAAATTCAGAGGCTATGGAATATATAAAGAAGCAAAGATTAAGTATACTAGATACTATGGTTAACGATATTGTCATAAAAAATAATGGTGAAAAGCTTGGAGTAGTGCCTTCTGATGAAGAAGTTCAGACTAAGGCTAAAGAGAAACTTGATGAGATAAAGAAATCCTTTAAAACTGATGAAGAGTATAAAAGTGCTCTTAAAACAGCTGGAGTTACAGAAGAGAGCTTCTTAGAAGAATTAAAACCAGCAGTAATATCTAATGCTGTATATGAAGAGGTAGTTAAAGATGTTACTGTTACAGATGATGAAATAAAGACTTATTATGATAGTAATCCAAATTCATATACTGAAAGTCCTAATAAAGTTAGGCCAGCACACATACTAGTTAAGACAGAAGAAGAAGCTAAAGACGTAATTGCAAGATTAGATAAAGGTGAAGATTTTGCTAAGCTTGCTACTGAAAAAGGTACAGATGCTACAAAGGACAAAGGTGGAGACTTAGATTGGATTGAATATACTAGCAATCAGTATGATAAAACTTTCTTAATGGCAGCTATAAGTCTTAAGAAAGGGGAATATACTAAGGCTCCTATATCAACTCAATTTGGATTTCATGTTATAAAGTGCTTAGATAAAGAAGAGTATCCTGTTAAGCCTTTAGAAGATGTTAAAGGAGCGATTAAGGATGTTCTATTAGAACAAAATAAATATAATGTGTGGGTAGAAAAAGTAACTGCTTGGCAAGAAGAAGCTAAAATAAAATTATATGAAGATAAACTAAGTTAATAATTGGTAGAAAGAGATTGATGTCATATTTGGCATTAATCTTTTTTTATTTTTTATTAATGAAAAAATTTCTAGGATGTATAAAATTTGAGTTAAGAAGGATAATAATAGCATTAATACTATTTACATAAATAAGGAGGATATTTAATGAAAGCTACAGGAATAGTAAGAAGAATAGATGACTTAGGTCGTGTTGTAATACCAAAAGAAATTAGAAGGACATTAAGAATTAGAGAAGGAGATCCGCTGGAAATATTTACAGATAGAGAAGGGGGAGTTATATTAAAAAAATATTCACCAATAGAAGAATTGAGTGAGTTTTCTAAGGAATATAGTGAAGCGCTACATCAAACTATTGGTAATATAGTGATAATCTGTGATAAAGACTCAATCATATCTGTAAGTGGTGGGACAAAGAAAGATTATTTAGATAAAAAGATTAGTAATGAAGTAGATAAAATTATGGAAATGCGTAAGGCTACTCTTCTAGATAAAAACTCTCAGGGACTAATACCTATATGTGATGGAGAGACAGCAGATGAATATACAACACAAGTTGTAGCACCAATAATTGCAGAGGGAGATACTGTAGGTACAGTAATTATAGTTTCAAAAGAAAATGTAAAGTTTGGAGAACTAGAGTTAAAGCTTGCGGAAACAGCAGCTTCATTCTTAGGAAAACAAATGGAACAGTAAATGTTAAAAAGCATAAATATCTATAAGATAAAATTAAATAAAGAGTATAATATGTAATTATTGCCATAGGATTGATATTAATCACATCTTATGGCAGATTTTTTATTGTTAAAGAAGTTAAAGTTAATTGATATTAGGTATATATTATATGCATTAAGTAATAAAATGTTTCTCATCAAAATACTTATTAACTATACAAAGTATTTTAGGAGGAAGTATGAAAAAACAATCGCTTTTAAAAGGAACTATGATTTTAGGAATAGCTACTATTTTTGCACGATTTTTAGGTTTGTTTTTTAGAATACCAATACAAGGATTAATTGGTGACCAAGGGATGGGATATTATCAGATGTCATACCCTATATATATGACTTTTGTAGCAATAGCATCAGGAGTACCTATTGCTATGTCAAAATTAATATCAGAGTATAATGCACGCAACGATACCAATGCTGTTAAACAGGTACTTAAGGATACTCTTAAAATAATGATTCCACTTGGGATAATAATATCATTTTTAATGTTGTACTTTGGAGATAATATTATAAATATCTTAAGGTGGGATAATAAGTCATATCAATCCTTTATGATTATATCTTCAGCACCTATATTTGTATGTATTATGTGTACATTTAAAGGATATTTCCAGGGACTTCAGAATATGAATAATACTGCAATATCTCAAATTATAGAACAGATAGGTAGGGTAGTTTTTGGCGTTATATGTGCATATTTATTACTTCCTAAAGGAATTGAATATGCAGCAGCAGGAGCCGCATTTGGAACGGTAGCTGGAGGATTGCTGGGAAGCATTTACTTGGTAATAAAATATTTATTTGTTAGATCAAAGTCTTATAAATTAAAAGTGAAAAGGAGTAATAAAATACTATCAAACTTAGTACAAGCAGCATTTCCTATATCCGTAGGAGCTGCAGTTGGAACTATTATGGCTTTAATTGATTCTATAATAGTACCTCAAAGACTCTTGTTAGCAGGTTATACTATTCAAGAAAGTGCCATATTATATGGTCAATTTACAGGTAAGGCTATGACTCTTCAAAATATCCCACTGGCACTTTCTATTGCTCTATGTTCAGCTTTAGTACCTATAATATCAGAGGTATATTCTATGCATAATCAAAATGAATTATACAGAAGGGTAAACATGGTATTTAAGTTATCTTTTGTTATAGGTATTCCAAGTGCATTAGGGTTATTTTATCTTTCAAAACCTATTATGGGATTAGTGTTTATGGGGGATGTAGCAGGGCATGAAATACTTAAATTATTATCTTTATCAATACCATTAATTATAATAACACAGACTACTACATCGCTTTTACAAAGTTGTGGTAGATATATGAAACCGGTATATTATCTTGCTATAGGGTGTCTATTTAAGGTAGTCATTACCTATGTTTTAGTAAGTAACTCTAGATTTAATATATATGGTGCAATAATTGGAAGTATAGTTGGATATGCAGTAACTAGCATTTTAAACTTGAAAGAGGTTAAAAAATTGCTCAAAGTAAAGATAAACCTATATGAAGTAGTTATAAAACCTTTATTTGTGTCATTAATTATGATAATATCTGTTGTTTTTATATATAATAATGTCTATAATTATACACAGAGTAATGGAATATCTTGCTTAATAGCTATTTTCCTTGGTGTAGTAATATTTGGAATACTATCGATTGTATTTAAAATATTTACCATTGAAGATATAAAGGGAAAGCTCATTAAAAACTAAAAGAGGAGTAGATTCAAATGATTACAGTGGTTGGTTTAGGACCTGGTTCTAAAGATGCTTTAACCATAGGTGTACTAGAAATTTTGAAAAGTAATAAAAATATATACTTTAGAACAGAAAAACATCCTAATGTTAAATACTTAGAATCTATGGGTGTAAAGTTTAATACCTATGATAATTTTTATGAAGAATATAATAATTTTGATCATATATACAAGGCAATTGCAGAGGATCTTATAAAAATTTATCAGCAAGAAGGAGACTTAGTATATGCAGTTCCAGGTCATCCCTTAGTTGCAGAAAAATCTGTAACTATATTATTAGAACTCTGCAAGGAGAATGGAATAGAAGCTAGATTAATGCCATCAGTAAGCTTTGTAGATGCAGTTATAGAGAGCTTAAGGATTGATCCAATAGAAGGGGTAAAAATAATAGATGCCTTTGATATAAGGGAACAGGTTATGGATAAGAGATTAGGAGTAATAATAACCCAGGTGTATAACAAATTTATTGCTTCTGAAGTGAAGTTAGCTCTATGTGAATATTATAGTGATGATAGTGATATATACTTTGTAAGAGCAGCAGGCATACAAGGAGAAGAAAGTATAAGAAAAATTAAACTATATGATTTAGATAGACAAGAGGATATTGATTACTTAACTTCCATATATATTCCTAAAGATCTTAAAGGTCCTAAAGATTTTAAGGATTTAATTAATGTGATGTCTACTCTTAGGAGTGAAAATGGATGTATGTGGGACTTAGAACAAACTCATGAATCTTTAAAAAGAGGTTTAGTTGAGGAATGTTATGAAGTTATTGAAGCTATAGACGAAATGGACGATAATAAACTTATTGAGGAGTTAGGAGATGTACTTTTTCAAGTAATATTCCACGCTCAAATTGGTAAGGAGGAGGGTTATTTCAACATAAATGATGTAGTAGCAGCTATAACTGAAAAAATGATACGTAGGCATCCACATATATTTTCAGATGTAAGAGTTAAAAATACAGATGAAATATTGGAGAATTGGGATGAAATTAAAGTTAAAGAAAAGAAATTTACTAGCTATACCGATGAATTAAAACATGTTCCACGTTGTATGCCCGGACTTATTAGAGCAGAAAAGGTTCAAAAAAAGGCTGGTAAGGTAGGGTTTGACTGGGATGACGTAGAACTAGCTATGGAGAAAGTTATAGAAGAATTACAAGAGATAAAAGATGTATATAAAAATTCAGATGTGTCAAAAATACAGGAAGAGGTAGGAGATTTAATCTTTGCCACAGTAAATATTGCAAGACTTCTTGACATTGACCCAGAATTTGCAGTAAATTATACTATAGATAAATTTATAAAACGCTTCCAATTTATTGAGGAATCTGGCATTAAAAAGGGTATTGACATGAAAGAAATGACATTAGAAGAAATGGAAACCCTTTGGAGTGAATCTAAAAAGTATAATTTATCAACAAAAAGATAAATTTTTTTCAAAAAAAAGAAGGATTCTAGGTAACTTGTAAGAATATTGTAAGTATTATTTTATGTAATTAAAATATAAATTACGTAAAATTAACATTAAGGAGGTACTATTGTGAACAAATCAGAATTAATAGCAAAAATGGCTGAAAAGTCAGGACTAACAAAAAAAGATAACGAGGCGGTATTAAAAGCATTTATAGAGAGTGTTGAAGAGGCTCTTGAAGGTGGAGAGAAAGTTCAACTAGTTGGATTTGGTACTTTTGAAACTAGAGAAAGAGCTGCTAGAGTAGGAAGAAATCCAAGAACAAAAGAAGAAATACAAATACCAGCATCTAAAGTTCCTGTTTTCAAAGTTGGAAAAGAATTTAAAGACATAGTAAATAAATAATTACTTGAAAAAGCCTAGAAATGTTCTGGGTTTTTTCTTCTATTCAAAGGGATACAGGATAAAGTATAATTTCATTAAAATTTTTATATAGTTTAAGGAGGCAACTATGAGATTAGATAAATATTTAAAGGTTTCTAGAATAATTAAAAGAAGAACTGTTGCTAAAGATGTATGTGAAAATGGTAGAGTATCCATAAATGGAAAAGTAGCAAAACCAAGTACTACTATAAAAGAAGATGATATAATAGAAATTCAATTTGCTAATCAATTATTAAAAGCGAGAATTATAAATATTGCTAATCATGTTAATAAAGAAGAGGCTAAGAATATGTATGAAATAATCAGTGGGGAAGAGGATAAGGAATAAATAGAAGCATAAAATATTTTTTAATGAATATATCTTTATAGAAAGCTAATATATTTTTAGGTTTAAGGGGGATATTATGGAACCAAATAAAGATATGTCATTAGAAAATAAAAAGAGTTTTATTGCGTTAGAAAATAGAAAAAAGATGACTTTAGATGGAGTTTTAGAAATATTAAGCTTCAATGATGAACAGATACTTATAATAACTGTGTTGGGAGATATGGATATCAGAGGTGAAGAGTTAAAGATGACCAAGCTAGATGTTCAAAATGGAGATGTGGTAATAACGGGGAAAATATCTTATGTAGTATATACAAGTGAAGAAAAGAGACCAAAGAAGCGAAATAGCATTGTTTCTAAAATATTTAGGTGATTGAGTTATGATATTTGATATGGGTAGGCAAATAGCATTGTTTATATTCTCCTTACTTAGTGGAATGCTAGTTGGTATTTTCTTTGATGTATATAGAGTAATAAGAGGTTTTGAAGAGCCAGGAACCATCATAACAGCAATACAGGATATGCTATTCTGGATATTAACTGGCATTATAGTATTTATTTTTATGATGTATACAAACTATGCTTACATGAGCTTTAATGTGTTTGTATATAATTTAATTGGATTATTTATATACTTTAAACTATTTAGTAATATATTTATATTAGCATACGGAAGCATATTAAATGCCATATTAACATTTTTTAGAGTAATATTTTATTATATATTCTATCCTATAAGAATTATTTTCAGCAAAATAACAAAAAAAATATAAAATTTATAATATTAAGGGTTGAAGAAAATAAAAATTCAAATTACAATATAGCTATAGGTTAATTTGACTACTTGAAAATAAAACCTATGACATGTTACTATTTGTAATAAGGAAGGAAAATCGATATGAAGAAATTCAGCATAAAAAAGATAGGTCTTTTACTTATAGCTCTTTACGTAGGCTTTACATTTATAAATCAACAAATAATAATGTTTAGACAACATAAAGATATTGATAACTATACTTCGGAGTTACAAGCAGCACAAGAAAAGAATCAAAAGTTACAGGATGAGATTAAACTATCACAAGATAGTCGGTATATAGAAAAACTTGCAAGGGAAAAGCTTGGGTTAATTAAAGAAGGAGAATCTCCTGTAATAGACAGTAAATAAAGTGAAAATTACTATGACTAATTATTATTAGTTATAGTATATATAAATTTAAATTATAAATTTAAGGAGGGTCTTTTCAATATGACCTTAAAGGCTGGAAGCATTATAGAAGGTAAAGTAGTTAATATCACAAACTTTGGTGCATTTGTTGAAGTGGAAGGGAAAACAGGCTTAGTTCATATATCGGAAGTATCTGATGTATTTGTTAAGAATGTACATGATCATTTAAAAGAAAATGATGTGGTTAAAGTTAAAGTCATTTCTGTAGATGATAATGGTAAGATGAGCTTATCCATAAAGCAAGCTGGTACACCAAAAAAATCTTTTAAACCCGTAGATATAGATTGGGAAAAGGAAAAATCTAAAACTACAAGTTCAGGAAGTTTTGAAGACAGGATGTCAAAATTCTTAAAAGATAGTGAAGAAAGATTTCAAGATCTTAAAAAACACCAAGATGGTGGAAAAGGTAGAGGATATAGCAGAAAAGGATATAATTAAGCTTTATACCGAAAGGATTAAAGAGTGCTTTTTAAGCACTCTTATTTATTTTAATGTCAGTTAAATTAAACCCTAGCTTTTTTAACATTTAGTTATAATAAGTGAAGAAGAAATAAATAAAAAATATAAAAAACTATATAAATACTGTTGACATAGTTAATAATATACCATATAATAAATATTGTCGCTGAAAGGTGATGACACAAATGCTGGAGTGGCGGAACTGGCAGACGCACAGGACTTAAAATCCTGCGGTGGTTAAACACCGTACCGGTTCGATTCCGGTCTTCAGCACCAAATAACGCGGGGTGGAGCAGTTGGCAGCTCGT